>VFQT010001302.1_pt1 | contig 30899 bp, 32 predicted proteins | sample 3512381 | NCBI WGS metagenome assembly VFQT01 (sample SAMN10412376, study PRJNA504923) | tailings metagenome | isolation source: Relicate 2 Philex TSF3 active mining site | place: Philippines: Tuba, Benguet | collected 2017-08-29
TCACGCTCCAAAAAGCGATCCTCGGGTAGGTCAGGCGAGGTTGCTGGTGTGAAGATGGCTGTGGTCTCATCGGACATAGCGAATATCTTGGCACTTAACCCTGAACGGTGGGTAAAAGGTTAATTCGCTGAACTTCCCGCAGGATCTAGGCGATATCCGACGTTTCTCACGGTAACAATCAGCCCCTCGTGCTCGCCTAACTTTGCCCGGAGCCTCCTGATGTGAACATCGACCGTCCTGGTGCCTCCGAAGTAGTCATAACCCCAAACTTCGCTGAGCAACTGTTCTCTGGTGAATACCTGACTTGGGTTTTCGTGCAAATACCTAAGAAGTTCGAACTCTTTGAAAGTTAGGTCCAAAGTCTGGCCATTGATCTTGGCAGTGAAAGTTGCTAGGTCAATAGATAGTCCAGTGGCAACATCCGCAGACTTGGGTTTATTGTCGACGCTTAACATCAGCCGCAGTCTGGCATCCACTTCGGCTAGCGAGGCACCTTCCAAAATGAAATCCCTAGTTCCCCATTCAGCATTGATGGCTGGAAGTCCACTTTCAGAAATCACCATCAGCATCGGAGTTTGCCAGGTGGCGGCCTGCAATATTCGGGCGACCGCTTTGGCACCAACTAGGTTGCGACGGCAATCTAGGACAATCAAATTGTGTCTAGGGGCAGCTGCTAGAGACTGAGGCTCAAAGTCACAAAGTTGGATTTGGTGTCCCAGCACCTCAAGCGGCGGTAGCGGATTCTCGCGCTGGGGCGAGATGCAGAGGATTGTTGCCATAGACCCGCCTTACGCTTGCCAAAAATGATAGTGGCATTGGCAAAGCCATTGGATAGAGTCTTTTTATGAGCAAGCAGTGGTTCCAAATCTCAATGATTTGGGCAACAGTTTTAATTGCCGGGATTCTCGCCCTGGTCTTGCTCGAAGGGGAAACCAGATATTCGGCATTCGGGGCCATAGCGGCAGCCTCGATCGCGGTAGTTAGCTTGGAGCACCTTATTTCTTCAAAGTCGAAGGACACCGTTAGGCAGCAGGTCTATGTCTCTGCTGGCACGCTATTTATTCTTGGTGTGATGACGCTCTTGACACTGGTTAGTTAGAATTGATTCATGCTGCTAGCCATTGAACTTGTTTTTACTGGACTTCTAATTCTTGCCTCGCTAGCCATTGCTGGGGTATCGGCTCTGGTCCTTTTCAAGCTCTTCAAGGGGCAGCAGTAATTTGTTCGTCCTGCCGGATGATCTCCCGATTGAACTAACCCCTTTCGCTTTTCTATTGGGAAATTGGAAGGGATCGGGTGTTGTTTCCTATGGAACTGGTGACACTGAGTTTCTTCAAACCATAAGCTTCACTGCTCTACCCGATGGAAAAATCGATTATGTATCAAATGTCACTGATCTCTCAGGCAAGCCCATCTCATCCGAGCGTGGCTACTGGATGCTCTCCAGACCCAATGACGAATCAGATGCGGGACCAGGGTTGCTACCTGGGTCCGGAGTAAGCGCCATTACCGTGAGAGAAGATCTCGAGCTCTGGAGGAACAAGAGCGGAGGCTTTGATATCGAGGCACTGATTATTCAGCCAACTGGAGTTGCTGAGCTTTACTTTGGTGAAATAAAAGGAGCTCGAATTGATATCGCTACCGATGCAGTTCTTAGATCTCCAAATGCCAAGGAGTATTCGTCGGGTAAACGGATGTGGGGTTTGGTTGAGGGAGCTCTGCTTTGGGCATGGGACATGGCAGCAATCGGCAATCCTTTGAAGTCTCACGCATCAGCCAGATTGGTTCGCAATGACTGATCATTTTGGCAATCCGCTCCTTGAACAAAGGAAGCTCCTGGCGGGCGAAGCCTATGTTGAGCGAACTGATTGCCAAGTTATATCGGTGTCTGGACCCGATGCAAAAAGTTGGCTGCACTCACTTCTAAGTCAGGACATTCTCAATCTCAATCCAGGGGATTCAACCGAGGCTCTACTACTAGATCCCCAAGGTCATGTGGAACAGCAATTGAAGGTGATTGCTCGGGAAGATGACCTGCTGCTGATTGTCGCAAGGGAAAAATCCGAAGCACTTATTTCGTGGCTCGAGAAAATGAAGTTTCGAAGCAAAGTCGAGATTTTGATAACCGAGCTCAAGGTATTTGGAAGCTTTGGCAATGTTGCTGGTGATGTTTGGATTGACAGCTTCTCAATAGAAAATCCTTTTTCAGTTAGCTACAACAAGAACAGAGTTGAACTTAACTATCGCGAGCTTGTCTCTTCGCGGCCGCCAGATTGCGAACAGGTCGGACTCCTTGCCTATCAGGCTCTGCGGATTGCAGCTGGTAGGCCAGAGATTTCAGATATTGATGAGAAGTCCCTCCCGCATGAATTTGATTGGCTGCTCTCCGCTGTTCACATGAGCAAGGGCTGCTATCGAGGGCAGGAATCAGTTGCCAAAGTTCATAACCTGGGCCATCCTCCAAGAAGGCTGGCACTTCTTAACTTAGAGTCGGGCGATGATGCCGCCAGTAGAGGTGACCAGGTTTACTACCAAGACAAACTGGTAGGAAAAGTTGTAGCAGCTGCTTTGCATTTTGAACTAGGTTCAATCGCACTCGCCCTGCTGAATCGAAACACTCCCTATCTTGACCTGCAGGTTGATATTGCAGGAAGAAAAGTCTCCGCGAGCCAAGAGGTATTGGTGCCAGCAGATGCTGGAAAAGCGGCGAACCTTCCGAGACCAGCCAGCTTCAAGCTCTCTGGAAGAAAGCCCTAAGCTTTTCGCATGACCTACAACCTGATTCTGCTTCGGCACGGAAATTCCATCTGGAACCAAAAAAATCTTTTTACAGGCTGGGTTGATGTTGATCTCTCAGACCAGGGTAGAGCTGAGGCCAAGAGAGCTGGCGAGCTACTTCTGCAATCAGGCCTAAAACCGGATGTTCTATTCACATCGGTGCTCAAAAGAGCAATCAATACCGCTCACATTGCCCTTGATCAAATGGATCGAAATTGGATACCCACTTATCGCTCCTGGCGGCTTAATGAGCGTCACTATGGAGCTTTGCAGGGGCTAGACAAAGCCGAGACCTTAGAGAAGTACGGACCGGAACAGTTTCAGCTTTGGCGAAGAAGCTATGACACCCCGCCTCCTCCAATAGCTGATGATGCTGAGTATTCTCAGGCTCACGACGAGCGCTACCGGGGCATTGCTGACTTACCAAAGACTGAGTGCCTAAAGGACGTGCTGCATCGAATGCTTCCCTACTGGGAGACAGATATTTCAAGTCAACTTCGAGACGCTAAGACTGTCTTGGTGACAGCTCATGGCAATTCACTGCGCGCGCTAGTAAAGCACCTGGACGGAATAAGTGACAGCGATATTGCAGAGCTCAATATCCCCACTGGCATTCCACTGCACTATCAACTCAACGAAAAGCTGCAGCCCGAGAATCCAGGAGGAGACTACCTGGACCCCGATGCTGCTGCAGCTGGTGCTGCTGCGGTTGCGCAGCAGGGAAAAAAGTAACTACCACTCTCCAGTTTGCAAGAAGCTGACTTTGGAGCTGATATCCACAACGTGATCGGCAAATCTTTCGAAGTAGCGAGAGGCCAGCGTGACATCGACTGTATACATCGCATTCTCGGACCAGTTTGGAGAGAGCACGACATCAAAAACTTTTCTGTGCAAGAGATCAACCGCCTCGTCTCTTGCTTGAATCTCTCTGGCGAGATCAACATCTGTATTCTTCAAAAGAAGAACGGCTTTCTCGGCAAGTTCGAGATCTATCTTTGCCATTTCGGCGAAGGTGTCTCTCAGTGAGTCAGGGATTGCGCTGCCTGGATAGCGGTAGCGAGCAATAGCTGCGATGTGCGAGGCGAGCGAACCCATTCTTTCTAATGAGGCACTCATTCGGAGGGCAGATACTAAAATTCTGAGGTCGCGAGCAACAGGTGACTGAGTAGCCAAGATTTTGATGACCAGTTCATCCAGATCCAGTGCTTTTCGTTCGTTGCTGTCGGCTAGAGCCAATGCCTCATCGGCAAGTGAGACATCAGAGGTCAGGAAGGCCTTGGTTGCCCGCTGCATGATTACCTGAGCCCCCTGGGCTAACTCGACCAAGCGTGATTGGACTTCCTGCAGTTCCTGCTCAAAAATCTTGCGCATTTTTCCTCGTTCCTAGACCCCGTGAGCCAATCAACCAAAGTGAAACATTGGCTTAATTCCAGCCAAACCAGCAGGAAACTCGGCTACCTGGGACCAAATTTACTCCTAACCTTATTCTCAGCAGTAGTTAACCAAGTGAACGGAAGGCCCATGGGGCTTTTTACCTCCAAGAGAGACCGCTCAGCGGAGCCTGAGGTCGATGCTTTTGAAATGGTCGCCTCCCAAGTGGTGGACGTTATTGCAACAGCTGGTTTGGTGTTGGATCAGTCCAACCAGGTTCTCAGAGCATCACCTGGTGCAGTTCAGTTCGGACTTGTTCAAAACCGCAAGCTCGTGCATCCAGCGTTATCTCAACTCGTGGATCGAGCGAGAACCGCATCCGGTGCTGTTGCACTCGATGTTGAACTGGAAACAGGATTAAACAAAGATCAAACCTGGGTTCACGCACGAGCTGCCAAATTTGGTGATCGCTACGTCATGCTTCTAGTTGATGATTTAACTGAATCAAAGAAGCTTGAAGAGACTCGAAGAGATTTTGTTGCAAATGTTTCTCACGAGCTCAAGACACCAATAGGTGCAATCAGTCTCTTGGCCGAAGCAATCGGGGGAGCCACAGACGACCCAGTTGCCGTGGAGAAGTTTGCTCAATCTCTGCAAAAAGAATCTCACCGACTTGCCAACATAGTGCAGGAACTGATTCAACTCTCACGCGTGCAGAGTGCAAATGTTTCTGAGTCTGGTGATGAGATTGATCTAAGTACCGTGATTGCTGATGCAGTTGATCGCAATCAAGTTCTAGCTTCGCAACATGGAATAAAGATTGCCAGCACAGCTGAGGGTCCTGTAAAGATTCATGGTGATTACGAGATGTTGGTGATCGCGGTCAAGAACCTAATTGAAAATGCAGTTTTGTATTCAGAGCGTGGCAGCCAGGTCGGGGTGGGACTAAGGGTGGTTGATGGGGTTGCAGAGATCTCGGTAACGGACTCTGGTATTGGAATTCCAGAGAGCGAACAGGAGCGTATCTTTGAGCGCTTCTATCGAGTTGACCCCTCAAGATCGAGACAAACAGGTGGAACTGGACTGGGTCTTTCCATTGCTAAGCACGCTGCCTTCCACCACCGAGGAGAAATCCGATTGTTCTCAAAACTTGGAGTTGGCTCCACCTTTACGCTTCGGCTGCCCATCAACCTGAATCAGGAGAAGAAATGACTCGCGTTCTAATCGTTGAAGATGAGCCAAACCTTAGAGAGCCACTGGTATATCTCCTGCAGAAAGAGGGATACCAGGTGATTGAGGCCGAGGATGGTAAAAAAGCAATCGACGCTTTTCGATCATCACCTGTTGATCTAATTCTTTTGGACTTGATGCTTCCTGGGATTTCAGGCAATGAAGTCTGTCGAATCATCCGAGAAGAGAGCCAGGTTCCAATCATCATGGTGACCGCCAAGGAGACTGAAATCGACAAGGTGGTTGGGTTGGAAATTGGTGCCGATGACTATGTCACAAAGCCTTACTCAACTCGTGAGCTTCTGGCACGAATGAAGGCAGTTTTGAGAAGGGGCTCTGAACCGCAGATAAGCGACAGTGGAATATTGAGAGCAGGCCCAGTGGTGATGGACCTTGATCGACACACTGTGACAGTCAACGGCGAACAGATTCAAATGCCACTGAAGGAGTTTGAGCTCCTGGAGCTGTTGATCGAGAACGTCAATCGTGTCCTGACTAGGGGTCAAATCATCGATCGCGTTTGGGGTAGCAATTACTTTGGTGACACCAAGACTCTTGATGTTCACGTGAAGCGAGTTCGTTCAAAGATCGAAGAGGATCCCTCTCGACCAAGACATCTGCTAACGGTTAGAGGTCTTGGTTACAAGTTCGAGGCCTAGTCGATAAAGGGACGGTATTCCTCGAGGGTTCCATCCAAGATTGGAACCAGCATCTGCGCGGGGTCACCTGTGACCCTGAGATAAACGGAGTGCATAGAACCAGGAATCTCCGTTAGGGTCAGCTCTTTGCCTTCTGTTCCGTTGTAGCCGAGGTCAAACTTTCCCGCGGGTTCAATTGAAAACTCAGTGACAATCAGATTGCCCTCGGCATCCATGGTCTCGATTTGAGCAGACTGCTTCTCCTGGGTGGCATTAATAAAGGATCCGATTAGGACAGCATTTCCCTTACCGTCAGAGACAAAGAGAACATTGCGGGCCTTAATTTCTGGAAGGTCTAGTTGCACACCGTCACTTGGTGCATAGGGGTCCAAAGACGCAACCTCCCTTGAGAGTGAGCATCCAGTTAGAGCAAACAGGGTCAGAACTGCAGCCAGAGCTGCCACCAGTTTCTTTGATTTCAACGGTCCTCCAGGGGCCTTACACCCCTAGTTTAGCCTAGGTAGTTGGGCACCCCTGTGGTAAAATTGGCGGTTTGGAGCTGAGAGAATCCCATGAAGTTTGAAGTTGGCGAGACCGTCGTCTATCCCCACCACGGAGCAGCAGAAATCATTGAGGTTTCTGAAAAGAAAATCCGTGGGGTCAAGCAAAAGTATCTGAAGCTGAAAGTGGCTCAGGGTGATTTGATCATCCAGGTTCCAGCTGCCAACGTCGAGATGGTTGGTGTCCGAGACGTAATCGACAAGAAGGGTGTCAAGCAGGTTTTTGATGTCCTAAGAGCTGAATTTGTGGAAGAGCCCACCAACTGGTCGAGACGTTACAAGGCAAACCTCGAGAAACTAGCCAGCGGTGATGTGGTCAAGGTGTCCGAAGTGGTGCGTGACCTATGGAGAAGAGACCAGGATCGCGGCCTCTCTGCTGGTGAAAAGAGAATGCTCGCTAAGGCAAGACAGATTTTGATTTCGGAGCTGGCTCTGGCTCGAAAAGTTGATGAGGAAAAAGCCTCAGCTGAACTAGACAAGGTATTGGCCAGCTAGCTCATGTCAGTTGCGGTGGTATTAGTTGCCGCCGGTAGGGGGACAAGACTCGGTGCCGGCCAGCCCAAAGCGGCAACGACTGTTGCGGGCAAGTCCCTGCTTGAACTTTCCCTAATGCACATTTCTGAATTCAAGCCAGATCAACTGGTGGTTGTCGCTCCCGAGGAGCTACTGGCTGAGTTCACTCGTCTAACAGCAAAGTTCTTTGATGACTACAAGGTGGTTGTTGGTGGTGAGACCAGGCAGGACTCGGTTGCCAATGGCATGGCTGAGGTTTCAACCGATTATGTGCTGGTACACGATGCCGCCAGAGCCTTTACACCAAAAGAAGTATTCGAAAGAGTGCTAGCTGCACTTGAAAATGCAGAAAGCGTTGTTCCTGCGATAAATCCTGCCGATACCGTAAAGGAAGTGGCAGATAACTGGGTGCATCACACACTCGATAGGTCAAAGCTACGCATGGTGCAAACCCCGCAGGGTTTTCGAGTTAAGACTCTTCTAGAGAGTTTTGAAAAGGCGCAGGGTAATTTCACTGATGAGGCTGGCTTACTCGAGTCTTTGGGAATCAAGACTGCGATAGTCGATGGTCACGAACATGCCTTCAAAATCACCTATCCGTCAGATCTGGAAAGAGCTCGAGCCATCTTTGCCGATGTTAGAAGCGGCATTGGTGCCGATGCGCACCACTTTGGAACCGAGGGAACTCTGATGCTCGGCTGCCTTGAGTGGAAGGACTATCCAAGACTGGTTGGTCACTCTGATGGTGACTCGGTGGCTCATGCCATCGTCGATGCCCTTCTTTCAGCTGCTGGGATGGGTGATATTGGTTCTAACTTTGGAACTGATCGAGACGAATACGCTGGCGCTTCGGGTGAGAGGTTCATTTCAGAGACCAGAACCAGGCTGGCCAAAGCCGGATTTGTCCCAGCGAATGTTTCGGTGCAAATTATCGCCGAAGAGCCAAAAATTTCCCCAAGAAGGCTCGAGCTTGAACACCATCTGTCGGAAGTTGTCGGAGCACCTGTTTCGGTGCTAGCCACCACCACCGATGGGTTAGGTTTTCTCTCCGATTCAAGAGGCATTGCCGCGGTTGCAACCGCCCTGGTTAGAACCCAAAGCTAGGCTTTTTATATGAAGCTCTTTGACACCCGCTCGGGTGAGCTGCGGGATTTTGTCCCCTTGCAAAAAGGCAAGGTCGGAATCTATGTCTGCGGACCAACCGTTCAGTCAGAGCCTCACATCGGTCACCTACGCTCAGCCCTCGTCTATGACCTTTTGGTCCGCTGGCTCAGTGAAATCGGAAATCAGGTCACCCTGATTCGCAATGTGACAGACATAGATGACAAGGTTTTAGAAAAAGCCAAGGAGCAAAATCGCCAGTGGTGGGAGGTTGCTCACGAGAATGAGCAACTGTTTGCTAAAGACTACGAAAGACTTCATTTGCTGCCCGCTCAGCTAGAACCACGAGCAACAGGCCACATCCCGCAAATGCTTGAGCTGATTGAAAAACTTATTTCCCTCGGGCATGCGTATCAGGCAAAAGGCTCAGCCGATGTTTACTTCGACACTTCCTCTTGGTCAAAGTATGGAGAGCTCACCCATCAGGACCTTTCTGATCTGGAATCTGAGGAGACTTTGCCTGGTAAAAAAGCTCAGCAGGACTTTGCACTCTGGAAAGCCAGTAAGGCAAGCGAGCCAGCGAGCGCAAGCTGGCCATCGGCTTTTGGTAATGGTCGCCCAGGCTGGCATATCGAGTGCTCGGCGATGGCCACACACTACCTGGGTGAAGAATTTGACATTCACGGCGGGGGATTAGATCTTCGTTTCCCCCATCATGAAAATGAACTGGCGCAATCAAGTGCCGCAGGACATGGCTTTGCTCGCTTTTGGATCCACAACGGACTGGTAAATGTGGCAGGGCAAAAGATGTCCAAGTCATTGGGTAACAGCGTCTCGAGCTCTGAATTATTTTCACTAGCCTCACCAGCAGCGGTTAGGTATTACCTAGCAACCGCCCACTACCGCTCAGTTTTGGATTATCAACCTGCGGTATTGGCCGAAGCGGAATCGGCCCTTGAGCGTATGCATGGTTTTCTAAATCGGGCAGAGCGAGAGCTGAAAGAAACCCAGTTCGCTGCGATTGACCAGGCAGTCGCTCTGCCAAAAGACTTTGTTGATCATATGAATGACGATCTAAATGTTCCAGCGGCGCTCGCTGTCATTCATGACGCGGTCACTGAAGGCAACCGCCAGTTAGACGACAACCAGTGGCGAGAAGCGGCGGAGAATAGATCAAGGGTTAATCGCATGCTCATGGTTTTAGGTCTAGCTCCTGCTCAGTGGCCAGAGGTGCTCGGGGAGGAGCACAGAGCTTTAGATCAGTTAGTTAGAAATCTGATTGAACAAAGAGAGATTGCAAGAAAAGAAAAGAACTTTGAGTTGGCTGATTCGATTAGAAAACAGCTAGAGGAGAGCGGCATTGAGCTATTCGATGGACCAACTGGAACTCACTGGGGACTCAGCTAATGGCCGCAAAACCTGGCAAGAAGCCCGCTAAGGGAACTGGTGGGCACGGTCGCAAGGCGCTAAAGGGCAAGGGTCCTACTCCTAAGGCTGAAGATCGCCCCTATCACAAGGCCTATAAAGCCAAGCAGGCAAAGTCTTCTAAGCCACAGAGACCAAGTCGGCCAAAGCCCAAGAAGTTAGCCACCCACGAGGTGGTGTCTGGAAGAAATTCAGTCGTTGAGGCGCTGCGAGCAAAGATTCCAGCAACTGCATTATTTATCGCTCAGAGAGCTGAACTAGACGATCGCATGCGCGAATCAATTGCGCTGGCAAACAATCGAAAGATTCCTATCACCGAGGTCACAAGAGCTGAAATTGATCGAATGACCGGTGGTGATTTTGTGAACCAGGGGATTGCTCTCCAGGTTCCCAACTACCAATACATCGAAGCATCCGAGCTGCTAGACAGAGCGCTGTCTAAATCTTCAACACCACTGATCATTGCCCTGGATGGAATTACCGATCCAAGAAATCTGGGTGCAATTATTCGCTCGGCAGCTGCCTTTGGAGCACACGGAATTGTTCTGCCGCAGAGAAGAAGTGTCGGTGTCACCGCCAGCGCTTGGAAGACATCCGCTGGAGCTGCCGCTCGAATACCAGTGGCAATGGCACCGAATCTTAATCAGGTAATTAGCGAATACAAAAAACGTGGACTGTTTGTCGTTGGGCTAGATGGTGACGGCGAGGTCTCTCTGCCTGAATTTAATCTGGCTGATCAGCCGATTCTCGTTATTGTCGGGTCTGAGGGCAAAGGGTTGTCGAGACTAGTTAGTGAAAGTTGCGATCAGATTCTGAGCATTCCAATTAGCTCAAAGGTTGAGTCATTGAATGCAGGGATTGCGGTTTCAGTAGCGCTTTACCAAATCGCTATTTCTCGCTAGACCTTGTCCCGCCAGTCCCCTTCTTCATCATCTGCCGAATCAATCAATCCAGTTGGAACTGGATCGGGCAGGTTAATTCCCTTGGTTAGAGTGCTGGTTTCCAGGTAGGAAGACTCGTCTCTTCTTTTGCTGAGAATCTCCGAGGCGTAAGACCTAACCGCCTCCAGCAAACTGATATCCCTGCCTGCCTTCTCAGACTTATACCAGCGATGCTCTAATACCTCATGGAACATTTCAGCTGGCTCTAGCTTTCCCGCGAGCTCAGCTGGGATAGCACCGATCACTGGCTCGTAGACGTTGGATAGCCACTCGTGAGCCATGACCTCTTCATCAGCACCAGGACGAGCATTACTGAGTTTGTATTGATCAATGTCGTTAAGCAGTCGCCTTGCCTGGTTCTCTTCAACATCCAATCCGGTTAGTAGCAGGAGTCTTCTGGCGTGGTGGCCGGCATCAACCACCTTGGGTTGAATTTTTACGGTCTGACCCGTAGCGTCCTGAGTAATAGACAGCTCTTCAATATCGAATCCCAGCTCATTCAGCCTTTGCACTCTCCGAGAAATCCTCCAGCGCTCTGTCGCATCAAATACCTCAACCGCTGTGAGCTCTTTCCAAAGATCGTGATACTTATCGACGATTCGCTGGCTCACCTCACTCGGGTCAATTTCACTGGCTTTCCCTGAGGCAAGTAGATCCATAAGTTCGCCGGCAATGTTGATGCGCGCAATTTCTAGGTCATTCTCCCTCTGACCATTGGAGAGCCTTCCCTCAAACAGCTGGCCGGTTTCAGCATCAACCAGATAGGCGGCGAACTTTCCAGCATCTCTTCTAAACAGAGTGTTGGAAAGCGAGACATCGCCCCAGAAAAAACCAACCAGATGCAATCTCACTAGCAGCAGTGCTAGCGCATCCACCAGTCGCTTAGCGGTTTGCTCTCTTAGTCCCTGCGACCACATCGCACGATAGGGGAGAGAGAACTTAAGGTGCCTGGTAATTAGAACCGCTGGCAGTTCACCACCATTTGCATCGGTTCGATTTGAAATGATTGCAAATGGTTCGACGCAGGGAACATCGAGCTTTTCGAGCTTGCGAAGCATTTCATATTCCCGCTGCGCTAAGTCCAGCAAAGTCTCTTTGATTGCAATCACATGCTCACCAAGATGAGCGAAGCGAACCGTGTGTCTAGATAAACCCTTCGGAAGGGCAGCAATAGTTTCTTTCGGCCAGTCCTCTAACGGCAAATGCCACGGCAGATCCAGCAGTGCTGGTTCCGCCGTGGCAGCCGTAATAGAGAGGCTAGGAGCCATCAATTAGTTGAGGCGCTCGCCACTTTCCACATCAAAGACGTGGACTGCATCCTTGTCAGCGTGGAGGTGAATCTTCTCGCCCGCACGTGGGTGGCTGATGGGGTCAACACGAACCACAATGTTCTGCTCAACTCCATCCAGCTGTGCACGGCCGTAGAGGAATCCATCGCTACCCAGCTCTTCAACCAGATCAACATCGACCACTAGACCGTGTGGGGCAGGGGAAAGCTTCTCGGGTCTAATTCCAACAGTGACCTTCTTGGCACTGGTCTTGGAAAGAACGCTTCGATCAATTGGAAGAACTTCGTCACCAAATTGAACACCGCCGTCAACAACTGGAAGCTGTAGCAGATTCATTGCAGGTGAGCCGATGAAGCCCGCAACGAAGACATTCTTGGGTGTGTCATACAGAGCACGAGGAGTGTCAACCTGCTGAAGAAGTCCGTCCTTCAATACGGCAACTCGGTCACCCATGGTCATAGCCTCAACCTGGTCGTGAGTTACGTAAACAGTCGTTACACCCAGTCTGCGCTGCAGAGCAGCAATCTGAGTTCTGGTCTGCACACGAAGCTTGGCATCAAGGTTAGATAGCGGCTCGTCCATTAGGAACACCTGTGGGTTACGAACAATCGCTCGACCCATCGCAACACGCTGACGCTGACCTCCAGAGAGAGCCTTTGGTTTGCGGTTTAGGTATGGCTCGAGATCCAGAAGCTTTGCTGCCTCTAGCACTCGGTTAGCTCGCTCTTCCTTGTTGACTCCGGCAATCTTAAGCGCGAAGCCCATGTTCTCTGCCACGGTCATGTGTGGGTAGAGAGCGTAGTTTTGGAAAACCATGGCGATGTCGCGATCCTTTGGTGGAACGTCGGTGACATCGCGGTCTCCGATGTAAATTGCCCCTTCATTTACTTCTTCTAGTCCCGCCAGCATTCTCAGCGAGGTGGACTTTCCGCAACCTGATGGGCCAACCAAAACGAGAAATTCGCCATCCCTAATCTCAAGGTCTAGCTTGTCTACTGCTGCTTTGGTTCCGCCTGGATACAGGCGAGTTGCGCTTTTAAATGACACTGATGCCATGATTTCCCCTTCACCGGCAGGTACGTGCCGGACGATCCGTTGTGATGAGTTCCTGCCTGGGCAGGTGGGATAAGTATGCCACCAACTACTTAGAATGGTGGGGTTGTAAACCACCTTCAAAAGGGAGCCAAATTGAACCAGAAGCCGACCAGATCCGAGCAGCGCGAGGCCGCCAGAGCCAAAGCCAAGGAGCTTAGAGCCCAGAACGCCAAGAAAGAAAAGCGCAGCAAGCTTTTGATTCAGGTATCGGTGGTTCTAGTGGCACTGGGAATTATCGGCGGTGTAGCTGCCGTGATTGCCATTGAGCAGGCAAATCGTGCTGAGGCTCCAGTGGTTTCTGAGGTTCCAAAGAACCTAACCGAGTTTGGTGGCATCAAGTTAGGTGTTGGCCTGCAGGCTTTCACTGAAACTAAGACCCCAACTCCAGATGCCGAGGGACCAATTCCGGAAATTGTTGTTTACGTTGACTACCAGTGCCCGGTCTGCCAGGCCTTTGATGTTCCAAACTCTGCCCAAATCAGATCTTGGGTTGACACCGGTGCTGCAACATTAGAAATCCGTCCAATTTCTTTCTTGGACAGGGCGTCTCTGAATGAGTATTCCTCTCGCGTGGCAAACGCTGCCTTCTGCGTCGCCAACTTTGAGCCTGACGCCTTCTTTGACTTCCACGAGACCATGATGCTGAACCAGACCGAAGAGGGCACCGAAGGTCACAGCGACGACAAGATCTTTGAGTTCGCTACCGCAGCAGGTGCGGGCAGCGAAGAAGTGAAGGGTTGCATTCAGGCTAAGAGCTTCGGCGACTACGTAACAGCCCACACCCAGACTGTTTTTTCTGAGCCGCAGCAGGGAATCACAGTTACTGGCACCCCAACTATCTTGGTGAATGGCAAACAATACATTTGGGCAACCGGCGAAGAGCTAGTCTCAGCTGCTAACTTTGCCGCATTTGTCCAGTCAGCCACTGCGCAGTAACGCTAAACTTTCTGGGCAGTAGGCCGACCTGGCGCAATTGGTAGCGCACCGCACTTGTAATGCGGGGGTTACGGGTTCGAGTCCCGTGGTCGGCTCCAGTTATGTAAAGCTCTGAATTAAGAGCGTAATCAGCGGAGCTGCAATCAAAGCGGGTAGCAGCGAAGCGACGCTAATCATCCTGATTTGCAAGACTCTCAATCCAGTTGCCAAGAGCAGAATTCCACCTGTGGCCGTGATGGACGCGATCACGGCTGCTGGAAGAAGAGCTCCGGCAAAGGCTGCAACCACTGTAAGAATTCCCTGCCATAGGCCAACTGGAATAGCCGAGAAAGCAACGCCCCAACCAAGTGCCGCTGCAAAAGCAATTGCAGTTATGCCATCGAGTGTGGACTTTAGAGCCAAGGTTTCGATACCTTGACCAAGACCATCAGAGAGTGCTCCAAGAACGGCCATGGGTCCGATGGTGAAAAGCAGTGAGGCATTGACAAATCCTTCAATGAATTTCTCTTTGCTTTGACTCTTGCCACTGGTCTTTGATTGCAGCCAACCCCCAAAGGCCTCGAGTCGCTCTTCAATCTGCAATAGAGAACCCGTGATGCCACCGACAATCAGTGCAGCTAAAACAACAAGCAACGTTCCAGCACTTGTCACAGCCTCGACAAAGTCACTGTCCCAGAGAGCCATCAGGTTCATCGCACCAATCACTAGCACGACTAGTCCCATGGCATCGGTCAGTAATCGGGACATCTTTTCGGGAAGCCGATTTCCGATAACAACACCTAAGGTTGCGCCAATCACTATGGCTGCAACATTCAGGATTGTTCCTAGTCCCAGCATGGGATCCTCTTCTATTTAGTTGTCTTTAGTTTTTTGGTTTGAAAGTGATGCTGACGGAATTTATGCAGTAGCGATCACCAGTTGGAGTCTGAGGGGCATCGTCAAAGACGTGACCAAGATGAGAACCACACTTCGCGCACCTCACCTCTGTGCGGATCATGCCGTGAGATCTGTCCTCGATGTATTCAATGGCATCGTTGCCCTGAGGCTTATAGAAGCTTGGCCAGCCGCAGTGAGAGTCAAATTTGGTGTCGGATTCAAACAGGAAGGCATCGCAGCCTCGGCAGTGGTAGCTCCCAGATCGCTTCTCATCTAGAAGCTCTCCAGTCCAAGCTCTTTCGGTGCCAGCTAGGCGCAAAACCTGGTATTCGAACTCAGAAAGCTCTTGTTTCCACTGTTCATCAGTCTTGAAGACTTCATACTTCATAATTTGACCTTTCCAGGGTTTATAACCGTTCTGTAACTAATTGTGCCCTAGGGGCTATCCAGAATAGAGTGTCTATGTCGAGCAGGACCTAGGTTGAGCCCGATGCACATGTGAATTACGCATGTGGTCTTAGCATCAGGAGCAACAATGGCACAAGGAACCGTCAAGTGGTTCAACTCTGAGAAGGGTTTTGGGTTCATTACCCAGGACGACGGACCAGACGTATTCGCACACTTTTCAGCAATTCAGACGGATGGCTACAGAGAACTCAAGGAAAACCAGCGAGTTCAGTTTGACGTCAAGCAGGGCGACAAGGGCCTGCAGGCTGAAAACATCACTATTCTTTAGAAAATAGGCTAAAAATGGGACCCCGCCCTAGGGTGGGGTGTTTCCACTTGCACTCTGGGCCCAAGAGTGCTAAAACTGACTTAGCACTCGCACAAGCTGAGTGCTAATCCAAGTCTTAGTGCAAACGGGAGAAACCCAAATGGCAAAACTTATTACCTTCGATGAAGAGGCTCGTCGTGGCCTCGAGCGCGGTCTGAACATTCTGGCCGACACCGTGAAAGTGACCCTAGGTCCTCGCGGTCGCAATGTTGTGCTCGAGAAGAAGTGGGGAGCCCCCACAATCACCAACGATGGTGTTTCTATCGCAAAGGAAATCGAGCTATCCGATCCATTCGAGAAGATCGGCGCTGAGCTCGTTAAAGAAGTAGCAAAGAAGACCGATGATGTCGCAGGTGATGGCACCACAACAGCAACCGTTCTTGCTCAGGCTCTTGTCAAAGAGGGCCTAAGAAACGTTGCCGCTGGTGCAGATCCAATCACCCTAAAGCGCGGAATCGATAAGGCCACCGAAGCTGTCACTCAGACGCTTCTGAAGATGGCTGTTCCAGTCGAGACCAAAGAGCAGATTGCTGCCACCGCTTCCATCTCTGCGGGTGACACCACAATTGGTGAGATCATCGCCGAGGCAATCGACAAGGTTGGCAAGGAAGGTGTTGTCACTGTCGAAGAGTCAAACACTTTTGGAATTCAGCTTGAACTGACCGAGGGTATGAGATTCGACAAGGGATACGTTTCCGCCTACATGGTCACTGACCCAGAGCGTCAGGAAGCAGTGCTTGAGGATGTTTACATCCTGATTGCTAACAGCAAGATCTCCAACATGAAGGAATTGCTGCCAGTTGTTGACAAGGTCATGCAGGCAGGAAAGCCGCTGCTGATCATTGCCGAAGACATTGAGGGTGAAGCACTTGCAACTCTGGTCGTAAACAAGATTCGTGGAATCTTCAAGTCTGTTGCCGTCAAGGCTCCCGGCTTTGGAGATCGCCGCAAGGCAATGCTGCAGGACATCGCAATCCTCACCGGCGGTCAGGTTATCGCCGAAGAGGTTGGTCTGAAGCTAGAGAACACAGAACTGGCAATGCTGGGACGCGCTCGCAAGGTGGTAATCACCAAGGACGAGACCACCATCGTTGAGGGTGCTGGTGATGCAGATCAGATCAAGGGCCGTGTTGAGCAGATTCGTCGCGAGATTGACAACACCGATAGCGATTACGACCGCGAGAAGCTGCAGGAGCGACTAGCCAAGCTGGCTGGTGGTGTTGCAGTTATCAAGGCAGGTGCTGCCACTGAGGTCGAGCTAAAGGAACGCAAGCACCGCATCGAGGATGCTGTTCGTAACGCCAAGGCTGCTGTTGAAGAGGGCATTGTTGCCGGTGGTGGTGTAGCGCTACTGCAGGCTGGCAAGGCCACCTTCTCAACGCTGAAGCTTGAAGGTGACGAGGCTACCGGTGCTCAGATTGTTCGAGAAGCAATCTCTGCTCCGCTGAAGCAGATTGCATTCAACGCAGGTCTAGAGCCGGGCGTGGTTGCTGAGAAGGTTGCAAACCTTCCAGATGGTCACGGACTAAATGCCGCCACCGGTGAGTATGTCGACATGCTCAAGGCAGGCATCAACGATCCGGTGAAGGTAACTCGCTCTGCTCTGCAGAACGCCGCCTCGATTGCAGGTCTATTCCTAACCACCGAAGCTGTGGTTGCCGACAAGCCAGAGCCACCAGCTCCAGCAGTGGGTGACCCAAGCGGAGGCATGGACTTCTAGGAAGGTCAACTAGAAAGACAGGGTGGCAGTTGCCACCCTGTTTTCCTATTTGGGGGAGGCGAAGTAGGGAGCGAGGAGTTCTTCCATTTTGTAAAAACCCTTGCGCTTTTTCTGCAAGCCTCTAGCTGCAAACAGGGCTCCTGCGCCAAAGGCCTTGCGATTGATTGACTCGTGACGCAGTCGAAGCAGCTCATTGTCATAACCGAAGAGAACCTCGTGGACGCCCAGGATTCCTCCCGCTCTAATCATGTTGATAGCAGCGGTGTCCGTCCCAAGTTCGTTCGCTATTCGAACTGCCGTTCCAGACATTTCAGTCTTTTCACGAAAGTGCTCTTCGGTGACACTGATGTCAGCTCCAGGCATTGCTGCCTTTATCGCCTTAGCTGCCATCAACAGGAAGTTAATTCCGAGGGTGATGTTGGGGGACCAAAGAAGCGCTATTTTCTTTGCTAGTCGATTGAGCTCGAGGTGTTCCTTTTCTCCATAGGCGGAGACGCAGGTGACAAGCTTGATCCCCTGATCGGCCACTGCCTGGCCATATTCCATAAGGGCGTCTTTGTTTGAAAAATCAATTACTACATCAACGCTGTTATTTTTTAGCCAGTTTTTGGTCAGTACCTTTTTCATCGAAAAAATTGGCACGAGCTGCGGTTCTTTATTTCCGAAATGATTTTGCGGGGGAGCTATCTCTGACTTTCCAGACGCTGTTGCTATCCACTCAAGGGAAACGGCTGGGTCTTCAGCCAACAGCTCCGCTACCTTGCTTCCAGTTTGTCCGTATCCAAAAAGAGCAACCTTCACAGGTCCTCCTCTCAATCAGCAGAATTACTTCTGGTTGACAGTTGTCTTCGTACTCTAGACCACGAACCTGAGGGCTGATTTTCCTTATAAACAGAGGGCTATTTTGTCTTCAAGGTGAAGATGAAGGTTGCTCCACCGCCTGGAGTTTCTTCAACCCAAATTCTTCCGCCGTGTGCTTCAACGATTGATTTTGCAATTGCCAACCCCAGCCCCGAACCTCCGGTGACTCGGTTTCTCGAATTATCAACTCGGTAGAAGCGCTCGAAGATTTTCTCTCGCAAACTCTCGGGGATTCCCTCGCCGCGGTCGATCACTTTCACTGTTACCAAATCATTTTCCAGCGTGAGATCAACGGTGACTTCCGTCGCAGCAGGAGCAAACCTGGAAGCGTTAGTCAGAAGGTTGAGCAAAACCTGCTTGATACGGTTGGAGTCAAACTTTAGAACCAGTTCATCAAAAGAAGTATTTAGCCGGAAGCTAATGCTCTGATTGGCAACTGAAGCATCTTTGATTGCTGCCTTGATAAGTGCAACTAGATCTTTATCTTCCTTCTTGAGATTTTCTAGCTCGTCCATGCGGGTGAGGGTGAGCAAGCTCTCCACTAATCCGCTCATTCGAATTGCTTCACTCTCAATGCGACCCATGGCCTCGGCTATGTCCTGCTTACCTTTAATGGCACCCATTCGATAGAGCTCGGCATAACCGCGAACTGTCACCAGCGGGGTTCTAAGCTCATGGCTGGCATCGGCAACAAACCTTCGCATCTGCTCCAAGGTCTTGTCTTTGCCCTTGACGGCAGACTCGATGGAATCAAGCATGCTGTTGAGGGCTCTGTTGAGTCTGCCGAGTTCAGTCTTCCCATGTCGCTGCACTAAACGAGATGAAAACTTGCCGCTCTTGACTGCTTCGGCAGTGCGCTCAACCTCCTCCAGAGGTCTGAGAGCTGAGGTGATGGTCAACCAGATACTGAGACCAGATAGAAACAGCAGCAGGATTCCAAATCGACCACCGATGACTCCGTACTCATTGATGATTTGACGGTTGGTATTGGTCGGCAAACCAACAACCACCGATCCATTGGCTTGCTGCAGAGGCAGGGCCACTATGCGCCACTGCTGATCAGGGCCGGGAACCTCAACCTCGGCATCAAATGGAACACCACCGAACTCCAACACTCGCTCTAATGTCAGAGTTGAGAAATTGGGAACCTCTCTGCCCCCACCGGTTGCCGACACCAGGCCGAGAAACTGATTTCCTTCTGAGTCCAAGATCGCAATGTAGTAATCGCTGGGGAGTGCTGGCAGTGTCAAATCTCCAGTGGTTACCCTTGCCTGGACCCGCAGCGGATTTTCTTCTCGCAACTGGTTGGCAGTGGCAATCAAGAGATTGTCGGTGTTCTGTTGAAGATAGGTTGACAGCAGCGCAACTGTGCCGGCGCTAGAAATGGTTAGCAGCAGTCCAATTAGAAATACCGAGAGTGTGGTGAGCTTGGCTCTGAGGGAAACTCTCTCCCAAGCAACCAGCACTCGATTTTTCAATTACTAAGCCTTTGGCCCCTTGAGCATGTAGCCGACGCCCCGCTTGGTGACAATCAGTGGCTCCTTGGATAGTGGGTCGAGCTTCTTGCGAAGGTACGAAACGTAAGACTCGACAATTCCCATTTCTCCATTGAAGTCATACTCCCAGACGTGGTCAAGAATTTGTGCCTTAGTTAGGACTCTGTTGGGGTTGGTGGCTAGATAGCGAAGCAGCTGATATTCAGTGGGGGAAAGCTCAACTGCCTTGCCCGAAACCGTCACCTCATGAGCCTCCTCATTGATGGTCAGCTCCCCAACCACAATGTTCGAAAGACTCTGATCCTTACCAGTTCTGCGGAGAATGGCATTCATTCGGGCCATGATCTCATCCAGAGAGAAGGGCTTGGTGACGTAGTCATCGCCCCCAACTGTTAGGCCAGTGACCTTATCTTCAGTGTCATCTCGAGCGGTCAGAAACAGGATGGGAGTTTCAATGCCCAGGCTGCGAATCTTCTTAGTCACGCCAAAGCCGGATATATCAGGCAGCATCACATCCAGCAGGACTATGTCTGGTTGGTTATCGACAATCTTGCTGATTGCCTCATTGCCATTGGCGGCGGTTAGGACCTGGTGCCCCTGGAAGCGCAGGCTTGCTGAGAGCAGGTCGCGAATGTTCGGTTCATCATCTACTACCAAGACCTTGAGATTTTCCATATAAGAAGTCTGCCTGACAAAACTGGAAGAAAACTGGGAATTGACTGGACCTAGATAGTCTCGGCATCCAGAATCTCATATGAGTAACCCTGCTCGGCCAAGAATCGTTGACGATTCTGAGCGAAGTCTTGCTCCACGGAATCCTTGGCAATCAGCGTGTAGAAAAGAGCTGTCCTGCCATCCTGCTTGGGTCTAAGAAGTCGACCCAGTCGCTGTGCTTCTTCCTGTCTTGATCCAAAAGAGCCAGATATTTGAATAGCTAGCGATGCTTCTGGAAGATCGACTGAGAAGTTTGCGACTTTTGAAACTACGAGTGCTGGGAGCGAACCACTTCGAAAATCTGCAAAGAGTTTTTCTCTTTCGCTCACGGGAGTTTCACCAGTTAGCTTGGGAAGTCCAAGCTCTTTCGAGACCTCGTCAATTTGATCTAGGTACTGTCCAATGATCAGAGTTGGTTCCTTGGGATGCTTACTGAGTAGTTTTTTCAGAAGTGGAAGTTTTGCCTTGGCGGTGGCGGCAATTCTGAACCTGGCATCAGCGTCGCTGATGGCGTATTTCATTCGCTCATCATCGGGAAGTGCAATTCGAATTTCGAAACACTTCGCAGGTGCGATGTAACCCTGAGCCTCGATGTCTTTCCAGGGAGCATCAAATCTCTTTGGTCCAATCAGCGAAAAGACATCCGATTCTCTGCCATCTTCCCTCACGAGGGTGGCAGTCAGACCCAGTCTTCTTCTGGCCTGCAGGTCGGCAGTCATTTTGAAAATTGGTGCTGGAAGTAGGTGGACCTCGTCATAAATAATCAGGCCCCAGTCACGAGCGTTTAGTAGCTCGAGGTGAGCTAGCTCTCCTTTTTTCTTGGTGGTGAGAATCTGATAGGTGGCAATTGTCACTGGCGCTAAATTCTTCGACGCTCCCGAATACTCGGCAATGTCTTGAGCCTTCAAGCTGGTCCTGGCAAGTAGTTCATCTCGCCACTGCCTGGCAGCAACGGTATTGGTAACAAGAATCAAAGTGTTGGTGTCAAAGCGAGCCATAGCAGCTGCTCCCACCAGGGTCTTGCCTGCTCCACAGGGAAGAACCACCACTCCTGAACCGCCCTCGGCGAATTTTTCAACCGCCTGCAGCTGGTAGTCCCTGAGCTGCCAGCCGCTTTGCTTAAGATCGATTTCGTGCGGTGTGCCAGGAGTAAAACCTGCTCGATCTTCTGCTGGCCAACCAAGTTTTAGTAGCTGCTGTTTCAGTTGCCCGCGTGCCCAGGCACTGACCCTAAAACCATTTTCAATTCGATTTTCTAGTAGCTCACTAACCTTCGAATTCGAGGCAACCTCGAGAAGTATCGGAAGACTTTCGCTTTCGAGCACTAAGCCCTGGTCGTCTCTACTAATCACCAATTTTCCAAATCGATCGATGGTGTTCTTTATCTCACTTGTGACATTTTCAGGAAGCGGATACTTTGACCAGCGCGCTAAGGAATCGATGATGAACTGCGCATCGTGGCCGGCGGCTCGCGCGTTCCAAAGCCCCAGTCTGGTAATTCGATAGGTGTGAATATGCTCGGGTGCTCGCTCTAGCTCAGCGAAGATAGCCAGCTCGTGCCTGGCATCAGCGCTACTGGGGTGATCGGTTTCGAGAAGAACTGTGCGATCACTTTGCACAATTAGCGGTCCAGGCATCCTTACAGCCTAACCGAGGACCACCGATCGAATCCTGGCCAGCGGCAGCGTTCGCTCCGCCTGCTTGGCTTCGTCTCTGCCCCTAAGTCGGTTGCCCGCTATGCCCAGCGGGGTTAGCTGAAGGGTCTGCTCAGTTCCATCTAGCTCTACCTTTACGCTCACCTGCAATTTGTTTTTGAGTGCAAACTGCAGCTGCCGAGAAATGTCTCCCTGATCGGCGCTCGCCTTTTCGCCACTGAGCAGCGATCTCGCCCTAGTCATTAGCTCCGATGATTTTTCAATCTCTTTCGCCTCCACTTTGAATCTTGGCGAGATTACCTTGGAGTCCAAAACCATCACCGCTGCGTAGCCAGCATCTCGCAGGGAGAAATAGCAAAGTTCTTGACTGTGAGGGCTGGTGAGAATGCCAGCGGATTTTCTGAGGTTGAGGTGAACCAGGGTCTTTTCATTCAATATTTGCGTGAGCAGGATTTCATCTGCGGAGAAGATCTCAACGGGACTGCCAGATCCAACTTGCAGATTGGCATACTTTTTACTCGTCTCGTCCAGCAGATACTGAACTGGTTGCGGCAGTGGATTGCCGCTGGCCTGTTGCAAAACTTCTCTTATCTCCTCTACCGTTCCACCCGCCTCAAGGTGGTGGGAAACCGAGAGATTAGTAAGGCGGAAACGGCAAGCTAGTCCAAGATCCTCGCTATCAGCAAAGGAGTCCAGTTTTCTCTGCAGTGAGGCATCAATTGGCCCAGGGCAGACAATCGACAGATCGCCCTGCACCAGGAGTTTGTCTTGAGGCTTTGGAAGCTCGCTGGCAATCGATTTGCTCACTGCTGCAAAGCTGCCCGACAGAAGAGGCTTTCGAGGAAGATCTGCATCCAAAAGCCCAATAGCGGATCCGAATTCCAATAAAGCAATCTTTTGCATATCAACCAGGGGATAGGCAATCAGCAGCTGATCAACCACGCTTGCGTCTATCAGTTTTAGCCCCGGCAAATCCCAAACGCTTTGGGCAAGTTGAACCCAGGCCTGCTGCCTGGTGAGAGTCAACCAATCCTCTGCTTTGCTGCTGGCAATCCATCGACCATCGTGATCGCCAATAAGACCAGCTCTGATGGCAAGTCGAAATCGCAGCTGAATCTCCGCAGGCTGCCATTTGAATTTTTCTGCAATCAATTTGGCATCGGCTGCCTTCAGGCCCGTTCTAGTTTTTTCAAACCAGTGTTGCTCCATCGCAAAAATAATCTCCGTGACAGCTAGCAGAGTCTCATAGGCGCTTAGCGAACTGGCGTGTGAAGAAAGCCTGACAGGCAGCAGGGGTTTGAGTGTTTGCAAAATCTCCTGAGCCTCAGGGAAGACTTTGCTGTCAGCTAGGAAGCTAGCTCGAAGGACCGCCGAGGATTTGCCAGCTTTGAGATTCTCGATTTCTGGGGCGGGAAGTTTGCGGATGCGATCTTCCAGCTCTCTTTTGCCAAGCATTAGCTTGGCTAGGTCAAATAGATCACTGCAGTTCAGAGATGCCTGAGAGAGGGTCTGCAATAAACCAGCTAGCTCCTCGGCGCTTAGTTCGCGTAAGCGCTTGGCTAGCGGGAGGATTGAACTCAATTACCTCTCGACTCTCGCGAGCGCCGAATAATGGCTGCGACCAGCAGAGCGATTATTAAGAGGAATCCAACTGGCAGGCCAATCAGGGGAAGCTGTGCCATTACAGCTGGCAAATTCTCTACCCCTAGAAATACCAGCAGCAAGGTGGCCAGTAGGGAGAGAACAGAAAGTCCGATGACACCAACCGCCATGGCGGCCAGGACGACCTCCACCTTAGATTGGCTTGGCTTTTCAGGCATCAGACAAGCCTATTGCTTTGGGCTACACTTGCCTGCGACTTAGGAAAGTGGGAGTGAATGCCAACTGGTCGGGTGAAGTTCTTTGATGACGAGAAGGGCTTTGGATTTATCGCTGGGGATGATGGCAGCGAGGTCTTTCTGCACGCCTCGGCGCTCCCCGCTGGAGCGGGCACAATCCGTCCCGGCACCAGAGTCGAATACGGAATCGTAGAAGGCCGCAAGGGAGCCCAGGCGCTTTCACTAAGAATCCTTGAGGTTCCAACTCTGGCTTCGGTCAGCCGCAAACCAGCTGAGGATCTAGCAATCATTACCGAGGACCTGATTCGCCTGCTGGATCAGATTGGCGCTTCACTGAAGCGTGGAAAGTATCCAGAGGATAATCACGCCCGCAAGGTTGCCCAGTTACTGAGGCGAGTAGCCGATGAGCTTGAAGGCTAATAAGCACCAGCAGTTTGCCAAGGACGCGCTAGCTGAATTTAGCGATGGCAGCTTTGGGAAGTTTGTCTCTGAAAAAGAAATCGAAAAGGGCATCTTTGATGTTCGATTTGAGGCAACCGCCAAGGGTTATGCCGGTTGGCACTGGGTCGTCACGATCACCCAACCCGATAAGCGCAAACCCGGAACCGTCTCTGAGATAAATCTGATGGCAGGTCCGGATGCCCTACTGGCACCAGAGTGGGTGCCCTGGTCAGAGCGGCTCAAAGAGTTTCGTCAACAGCTTCGTAAAGATGGAATTGCTAAAACCGATGCTGAAGCGGATGAGCTAATTAGCCAGATGTCAGGATCGCACAATCCAGAAGCCAATACCGCCAAGCACCAATCCGACGATAGCGGTGTGGAGCCACCAAAGAAGACCCGCGTCCGCAAGAGATTGATTAAACGCAGCGAGGATAATCAGAGCGACGAACCAAAAGAAGCAGCCGATAGCGAGAACTAACCTGGCGTTAACCTTGGCTGGCTCCAGCTCTTTTTTCACTGCAATCTCTCCAGAACATAGTCAATGCATTCCGTCAGAGCTTCGAGATCTGATTTCTCAGTTGATACAAAAGTCGCAATTCTCAACTGGTTCTTTCCGAGCTTGCGGTATGGATCGGTATCAACGATGTCGTTCTCTCTGAGAATTTGAGCAATGCCGAGGGCGTCAATGTGACCGGCGAAGTTTATGGTCGCCACCACCTGGGAGCGGTGAGCAGGATTTTTCACAAAAGCCTCGGTCAGCGGATTCTTCTCCGCCCAGTCAAACATGACCCTGGAGTTTTCCTTGGTCTTGCTATCCGCCCACTTCAATCCACCGTTGGCCAATATCCACTGGATCTGATCGTTTAGAAAGAACAGTGTCGCCAGCGCAGGAGTGTTGAGGGTGTAGTTGTCTCGCGAGTTGTCGAGGGCAAGCTTGAGGCTGAGAATATTCGGGATGTATCTACCCGAAGCAGCAACTCTCTCAATTCGCTCAATTGCCTTCGGCGAGACTATCGACAACCAAAGGCCACCGTCCGAAGAAAAATTCTTCTGCGGGGCAAAGTAGTAGGCATCTGTCTCAGATAGGTCAAAGTCAATTCCACCAGCTGCACTGGTGGCATCGGTCAGCATTAGCGCATCCCTGTCAGCACCTGCCACTCTCACAACATCCGCCACCACACCCGCTGAGGTTTCGTTGTGGGGATAGGCATAAATATCAACACCTGCTTCAGCTACCAGGTCAGATCTGGTTCCCGGCTCTGCCTCTATCACCGTTGGTTTTTCTAACCATGGGGCTCCCAAAATCTTGGCGAACTTGTTACCAAATTCTCCGTGAACAAGAGCCTGGGCCTTGTGCTCAGCAAGCGAGAAGGTCGCAGCATCCCAGAAGGCCGAAGCACCCCCGTTTCCTAAAATCACCTCGTAACCCTCAGGCGCGGAGAACAGCTCCTTGAGGCCGTCTTTGATTTCACCAACTAGAGCCCTGATTGGCGCTTGCCTGTGTGAGGTGCCCATGTATTTTTTGGCAAAGACCTGAAAGTTATCCAGCTGCTCTGGACGCATCCTGGAGGGACCGCAGCCAAATCGTGCATCCTTAGGACGAATAGAATTTGGAATCACGATTTGCGGCACCGTGAAAGTTTATCGGCTTGGCTAGTCTTACTAGACAGGGAAAGATGCAATGACAGATCTGATTGACACCACTGAGATGTATCTCAAGGCCATTTTGGAACTTGAGGAAGAGGGCATTATCCCAATGCGTGCTCGCATTGCTGAGCGACTTGACCACTCTGGCCCAACCGTCTCCCAGACCGTTGCCCGAATGGAGCGGGACGGTCTACTGATTGTCGAGGACGACCGAAGACTGAGCTTCACCGATGAGGGGCGACTGACCGCCATTGAGGTGATGCGAAAGCATCGACTGGCTGAGCTGATGCTTTTGGAAATAGTCGGTCTGAGTTGGGAAAAGATTCATGACGAGGCATGCCGCTGGGAGCATGTCATGAGTGAAGAGGTGGAGCGCAAGCTCATCGAACGGCTCGACAACCCCACCCATTCCCCTTTCGGGATGCCCATCCCAGGTCTTGAGCTGCTAGGTCTACCTGAGGTTGAAAGTCCTGCTTGCCAGGCAGTTTCCGAGCTGGGTGCTGGGGAATATGTTCTTTGCCGGATCGGCGAACCAGTCCAAATTGACCCAAGTTTCCTGGCTCAAATGGCCAATTTAGGCCTAAAACCAGGGGTTTTGGTTCAAATCAGCCCCTCTGGCAACGGCTGGCTCCTGAGTCCCAAGGGAGGCACCGAGGGTCTGGTTTTGGACGAGCGTTACGGTCAACACCTCTTTATTGGCTCTCAATTTGCCAAATAGTTATAATCTTGGCTTGGAAGTCCATAAGGCATATTCGGAGGTTTCCTTTTGACATCAGCTACAGCTAGCTTGCCAACTAGAAGACAGTTGCGTTTGTTAGAGAGCCAAGCCCAGGCTGCATCTGGAGGCTCGCTTCGTCGATTCCTGACCGTGCTGTCAACCACTGGTCTAATGGCGACTGTCGCACTTCCCTCCTACGGTTTTTCTCCCGAGGCCACTGCAGTCTCAGGCCTGACGGTTGACAACAATCTCGTTCAAATTTCAGCCCCGTCTCAAGGGCTGGCTGTGGCAACAATTCGGGCAGTTGAATTCACCAGAGGTGAATTTGAGCCTGCCGACGCCTCTGAATTTCAAGTCAACAGAAATCTTCGTCGCTATGACGGACCTGTCGCAGCAGACTACTTGGCAAGACCTCGCTTCACTGAGGTAACCAGCGCCAACATCATGCGCGCGGCTGCTGAGCTGGTAGGTGTTCCCTACGTCGCCGGTGGTGCAACTCCTGGAGGTTTTGACTGCTCCGGCTACACGCTATTTATCTACAGCCAGTTTGGAATTGATCTTCCTCACTCGGTTTATCAGCAGGCAAAGCTAGGCAAGAAGATTCCTCTTTCCGAGGCGGTGCCAGGTGACATTGTCATCTTCAATGACTTCAGTCACAACGGTATTTACGCCGGAGGGGGGAACTTCTATCACGCCCCTCGCAAGGGTGACCGAGTAAAGCTCGCCCCAATCTACAACGACCGCTACCACATAGTTCGTCTGGCTGATATCCAAAACTAACTTCGGAAAACGTTTCCGCGTTTCTAACCATTTTTAGAACAATCCGACTTACTCTTTTTGCAAGTTTTGATTGGTAGAAAGGGGCGGGACGATGCCATTAGACATGCAATCCAGGCATGGCAACTGGATCCATCTTCACCAACACCCCTGCATACCCACGCCGGGAATTCTGACGCGTCGCGAGCCTGCGGCGCGTTTTTTATTTGCCGGGTCAAAGCCGAATGCCCACAAGCCGTGTGGGCGAATTCGATAGGAGTTATATGCGCACCCTCGTTCTAAATGCCGGTTATGAACCGCTGGCAGTCGTCTCATTTAAGCGAGCATTGGTTCTTGTTCTAAATCAGAAGGCGACGGTCCTCGCCGGTATTTCAGGTGCGGTGGTGAGAAGCGCCCAGCAGGAATTCGATATGCCTTCTGTCATCCTGCTTCAAAGATATGTGCGGATCCCCAATGCTAGAAGAGTCCCCGTTTCAAGAAGAGGGGTGCTGCGCAGGGATGGCCACAAGTGTGGCTACTGCGCCCGCGGTGCCAACACCATTGATCACGTTGTTCCAAAATCTCGCGGAGGTAAGGACACCTGGGAGAACCTGGTGGCCTGCTGTCTAAGTTGCAACAATGAAAAAGGTGATCGCACGCCTCAGGAAATGGGATGGCAGTTGCGGGTTATTCCAAAGATGCCAACCGGTTTGGTCTGGAGCGTTAGAGGTGCAGATAAGCCGATGCCGCAGTGGACTGAGTACTTGGCTTTGCAAAGACAAGCCGCCTGAGTGGCCCCGAGAAGAATCGAACTTCCGCACACGGTTTAGGAAACCGCTGCTCTATCCACTGAGCTACGAGGCCATTCGACCTATTACTTTACGCCAAGCTGAAATACGCAAGACGTTTGAATTGGCTGGGTTCGGGCAAGGCTACCTACCCTTTGCAGGCTTCACTTTTAGGCTTTGGGCGTGGATCAATCAAAGCTCGAACGCTGGCAGAATCAGCTAGCTGAAATCGGTGGCACTAATCCACTGATTCAGTTTGAACCCTCCACCCTCGGGCAGCTTGATCTATTCAGGTCGCATCCCAGCGGCTTAGCCCAACTCGCCTCCGCCAGAAGCTCGACTATCGGAAATCTCGTAAGAGAGGATGTTGCCCTCACCAGAGCTCTGGCGGCAGCCAAGAGAATCCAGCGCAAAGCAGATCGGATAGAGGACAATTTTGGAATTCCCGCCTGCTACATAGCTTCTGGATTACTTCGCTATCAGGGCAAGGGACTGCCCATCCTGCTCTGGCAAGTCAACCTGCTGAGCTATGGAGCCGACTTTGAAATAAGGCTCAGTGCCAACGCGGAGATAAATCCAGCGGTCTCGGAAATTGTCAAAAACTATCGACCCGATTATCGAGAGAGGGATCTTCTCGCACTCTGCTCAGGACAGTCAGACCTACTGCCCGTCGCGGTCCTCTCGCTCCTAGCCGAATATCTTCAAGCGGCAGATGCCGAACTTGAAAAACTATTGGTGCTGGGAAACTTTGTTCCCGATCTGGTTCGTCATCGACTTGAGCAGACCAAGTCTGACCAGGGAGTCCTGGGATATCTGCTTGGCACCCGAACTGAAAACATTCGACCAGCTGTCAGCCCAGTGACCCTGGTGCAGGATGCTGATCACTCGCAGCTAGCAGTTTTAGAAAAAGCAACCAGTGGTAAATCTTTCGCTGTCCACACCCTGCCAGGCTGCGGCTACTTGCAGTTGGTGGTGAACCTGATTGCCAATTTGGCACTGGATGGCAAGCGAACACTCGTTATTGCCCCTCGCAAGCAAACTCTGGATGAGCTGACCGAGAGACTCTCTCAGGCAGGACTACCAGGACTTGCCATCAGAGAGAGTGATAGCTGGGCGGATGTTGTTGCTGGTATTTCTCGCAATGAAAAGGCGGAGCCGGCAAGTTTGATGGAGGCGAAGAATCGCTACCAGCAGGCCAGCAGCGATATAAAGAAGTACTTCGCGGCTATTGGTCAAGAGGATCCAGAGCTAGGTGTGACTTTGATGGACTGCCTGGTGAAGCTCGCTGAGCTGGCAGCAAGCAGCAATCCACCAACCAACTCCGTCAGAATTCGTGCGGAGCAGCTAAAAAATATCAGAGCGCTGGCAGAACCTATTTTGCTTGCCGCCCACCAGGCGCAGGTCTTCTCCTTTCCACCATCAAAGAACTCCTGGTTCGGCGCTCGCTTTTCATCTTCGCAAGAAATGGAAAAAGTCCTGAGCGCCGTTCGGTCGCTGGCTGGAGAAAACTGGCGGGTACTCAGCTATCAGATTTCTAAATATCTCACTGATCTTGATCTTAGAAAATGCGAAACAGTCGAGCAGTGGTCAGATCAGCTGCGCCTACTGCTGGGAATTCGCCACACACTAGATAGATTCCTACCCAGTATTTTTGATCACCCATTGGCTGAACTAATAGCCGCCACCGCACCCAGGGGAGAGGCCAGTGAGCTCTCGGGTGCTCAGCGACGAAGATACAAAAAGCTGGCCAAAGAATTTATTCGCCCCGGAAGCTCGGTTCCCAACCTCCATCAGGCACTGGTCGCAGCCAAAGAGCAGCGAGAGGGCTGGGAAAAATATGTGACCAGCAAAGCCCCACCAACCGTCCCACTGGGGTTAGCCGATGTTCAGGGCAAGTTTGAAACTGTCAGTTCAGTCTTAAATCTTCTCCAGCAGCACCTCGATCCAAACCCTGACCTGCCGCTCTTCTCCAGGCTCCCATTTGAGGAGCTAGCGGCAAAACTGGAGGACCTTGCCACCAACATCGAAATTCTGAAACGACTCGATGAGAGAGCCCCGCTCTTAGAAAAGCTAACCGAGCTCGGGCTCAGTAATTTTGTCCGCCAGGTGAGTGAGCGCCAGCCAACCTCAGATGAAGTCAGATCTGAATTTGAACTTAGTTTCTGGCAGTCGGTACTCGAAGCAATTGTCATTCGCAATCCAGACCTACTGGATTACTCTGCTGAGAAGCTGGCGATGCTGGAGCTTGCCTTTGAGCAGTCGGGAAAGCAGCTAGTGGAGCAGGGCTTGATTAGCGTCCGTCACGCGCTCGCTGAGAGATGGAAGCAGTCAATTGCTCGGCACCCCGCCAGCGCTGACAAACTTCGCAATCAACTCAGAACCAGACAGCTGACCCTGCGCGAGGGATTTTCTTCTGGCGGGGAGCTGTGGAAGAGCATTGCTCCTGCAATCCTGATGACCCCCTATCGTGTGGGGCAGCTCGCCAAGGGGGAAAGCTTTGATGTCCTGCTGGTTTTGGATGCAGCCTCCACCGGTGTCGCTGAGGCGATGGCTGCGCTTTCATTAGCTGACCAGGTAATCGCCTTTGGCGATCCTGTGATTGCCGCCCCCGAAAACTTCGACACCATCGCTCGCGTCAGCTCAGAGAAGGAGCTTGCTCAAAGAGACTCGGTATTCGATCTAATTGGCGATGCCTTTGAGACTTTAGCGATTAGCAGAAACTGGCGAGTGAGCGGCC
>VFQT010001303.1_pt1 | contig 30896 bp, 39 predicted proteins | sample 3512381 | NCBI WGS metagenome assembly VFQT01 (sample SAMN10412376, study PRJNA504923) | tailings metagenome | isolation source: Relicate 2 Philex TSF3 active mining site | place: Philippines: Tuba, Benguet | collected 2017-08-29
AGGTTCCAGCGGCGCAAACTGGGGCTACTTATAACCCAACGGAAACCTGGGCTAATGCAGTCAATATTGGCCTTGGGGATGTAGACCAACCAGGTGATTACGAGCTTATTTCTAGAACCTCAAGTAATATAGATTTATATTCACTTTGTGCAGATATCGCCAATTCGGCTTTTGGTGTTCTATACGAAGATGCCAACGGCAATATCGGGTATGCGGACTCGACTCATCGTCAAGATTACTTAGCCAGTAACGGCTACACCACTTTAGATGCCAACCATGCTAACGGCATAGGCTTGGCGGCCACTACTCGCGCCGGTGACCTGCGCAACAGTTTCACTATCAATTATGACAATAATGGCAATCAGACTTATACAGCGATTGATGCGACAAGCGAAAGCCTGTATGGCGTTTATGCCGAAGAGTACACATCAAGAATTAAGCATACTTCTGATGCCGAAAACCTAGCGGATCGATACATAGCGCTTCGAGCTTACCCTTACCCTAAATTCCAAGGAATAACCTTCGTGCTCGGTAACCCAGAAATTGACGATGCCGATAGAGATGCTTTGCTTAATATATTTATGGGTCAACCAGTCTGGATTCAGAATCTTCCGGGCAATATCAGCAACGGCTCATTTCAAGGCTATATAGAAGGCTGGACTTTCAGGGCAAGCCTGAATAATCTATCAATAACTTTCAACGCATCTCCAATCAGTTTCTCCCAAGTTGCTGTAAAATGGGAGCAGGTAAATGCCGCGGAAACATGGAATTCACTAAACACCAGCCTAACCTGGCTTGATGCGATTGGAGTAGTAGCGTAATGGCAACGACAACCACTAATTTTGGTTGGGATATTCCCCAATCGACAGACTTGGTAAAGGACGGCGCAACCGCCATAGCGGCTCTTGGCCAAGATATTGACACTGCCCTAGTAGATCTCAAAGGTGGAACTACCGGACAAGTATTAGCAAAAGCATCTGGAACAGACCTCGACTTCTCTTGGGTTGCTGTAGATCCTCTTACTATCCTCGATGCTAAAGGCGATTTAATTTCAGCAACAGCAGCTGATACTCCAGCCCGTCTTGCAGTAGGTACAGATGGACAAGTTCTTACGGCTGATTCAACGACCGCAACAGGATTGAAATGGGCTGCAGCAGGCGGCTCAAGTGGTCCTGCGTTTCAAGCGTATAGCACCCCAAGTCAATCGGTTTCATCAAGCACAAATACCAAAGCGACAATGACTAATGAAAAGTTCGATACCGCTGGCAACTTCGCTTCAAGTCGTTTTACACCAACTACAGCTGGTTATTATTTATTGCGTGGGGCTATCGCTTATACAGGAGCAGGCAGTAAAACTTTTAGGGCAATGATTTATTTCAATGGTTCTTCTTATACCGGAAGTAATTCAATGTCGATTGGTCCAGCAATTGCAAACCCAACAGTTGAAGTAACAAATATAATTTATTTCAATGGCTCTACTGATTATGCAGAACTTTACGGATGGTCAGATGCAACATCACCAGAGTTTTATTTATCAACTTTTGAAGGGGTATGGATACGAGCATGACTCTATATGAACAAGTAATTGAGGCGTTTCCTGAGTTGCAGGGCAATCCCGATATTGACCGATTAGGAATTATTTTGCAAAACGATTCTGATGGCACAGGGGATTACATTGCTAAATGGGAATATTCCAAGCCGTTACCTGAATCTTTGGCTCAATTTATCCGTTAATGACTTCAAGGTTATGCAAAGCCGGGGTTCAGCTTCGTGAGCAAATTGATGACTCGTACCCCGATAGAGATCGTAGTAGTGATGGCTGGGTGGCAGATGCCCGACATGTTGCTAAGGGTAAGTCTGACCACATCGCTAATGAACGCGGCTGGGTATGCGCCATCGACGTTGACAGAGACCTTGCAGGTAAATCGGGAAAACCAGACTTCATGCCTGATTTGGCAGATCAGATTCGTCAAGCTGCAAAGCGAGACAAGCGCATCAAGTACATCATCTTCGATGGACGAATTGCATCGCCTATCTTGGGCTGGCGTTGGAGAACTTACAAAGGATCTAATCCGCATCGGAAGCATTGCCACATATCTTTCACTGCAAAAGGCGAGACGGATGGCTCGTTCTTTAATATACCCATGTTAGGCGGAACAGAATGAATATGAAGAATCCAGCAATCCTTACTGCAGGCGCTTTCTTAGCAGCTTGGGGCGCGTCAAACTTTGCACTCGATTATCGCTCAGTCCTTTGGGCTGTCCTAGCAGGCGTATTCGGTTACGCGACTCCGAAAAAGTGAGCGCGGCAGACCTTGCATCTTGGGCTGTAGCGGTAGTTACAGTTCTAGGCGGCTTGGCTGCATATACGCAGTTCATGATTAAACACTATCTAAGCGAGCTTAAGCCGAACTCAGGCTCAAGCTTGAAGGATCAGGTTAGCCGATTAGAGGCGCGTGTCGATACCATTATTGACTTGTTAGGTAAGTAACACTTATCCCATGGCAAGAAAACGACCAACAATAGATTTAGATACTTACAACGCACTCGATGCTTATGCGATTGCGCTAAACGAGTATTACAAGTCATTGCGTAAAGCAGGGTTTACTGAGACTCATGCCTTTTGGTTGCTATCGGATCGTGAAACCTTCCCAGACTGGATTATCCCTAACTTGCCCAATCGCATAGACAATATCCCCTACGAGGATGACGACGAGGATTAAACAATGACAATGAAGAGGGTAGTTATCCTGTCCGATCTTCAGGTTCCATTCGAGGACGTACACGTCACGAGAAACATCGCTAAATTTTTACAGACCTTCAAGCCAGACCAAACAGTTACTATTGGTGACGAGATTGATTTTCAGACTATTAGCAAGTGGTCAGAAGGCACTCCTACAGCTTACGAGCAGAGCCTTGGTGAAGACCGAGACCGATGCGTAGAGCTTCTTTGGGAGTTAGGCGTTACTGACTGCATCCGGTCTAACCACACAGATCGCTTGTACAACATCATTATGAAGAAAATACCTTCATTTTTATCTTTACCAGAGTTGCGCTTTGAGAAGTTTCTCAAGTTTGATGAACTAGGCATCACCTTCCACAAGAACCCTATGAACATCGCTCCAGGCTGGATTGCCGTGCATGGCGACCATACGCCTATTAAGCAATTAGGCGGTTTAAGCGCCCTAGAAGCCGCTAGAAGGCATGGCAAGAACGTTATCTCTGGTCATACTCATAGGGCAGGCCGTAGCGCCTTCACAGAAGCCTCTGGAGGGCGTTTAGGGCGTGTTTTACATGGCGTTGAAGTAGGAAACCTTATGGACTTCAAACAAGCCTCATACACCAAGGGAACGGCTAATTGGCAGCAAGCCTTTGCCATCATGTACGTCAAGGGAACTAGCGTTCAGGTGGACTTAATTCACATTGAGAAGAACGGCACTTTCATAGTTAATGGCAAGGTCTATGGACGCGCCCGCTAGTATCGCAATACCTGACCTAGGCGATGAATCTGTGGATAACCTTGTTATAAGAATGTTATCAAAATCTGGGGGTTGCTTAGCTCGCTAGGGCGTATTGTTGTCCTCGTAGCGGAGACACCGACTACAGAAGGGCTCAAAATGAAATCTTTAGTTACTTGGAAATTGTGGACTTGCACCACATGTAATGATGAATATCAGGGTGCATTTGCTTACATCAACGGCAAGGGTCAAACAGTTTGCGTTACTTGTTTAGACTTTGACATTCCAGAAATGGTCGTGGCGTAATGACTACTTGGCAACTAATCATTCTGGCAGTATCAGTCGTATCGTTTGCGCTAGGTCGTTACTCTGGCTATCAAGATGGCTACGTTAAGGGGCGGGTTGCAGTACGCCGCTACTACGAGTCTCTTGAGCGAGTTAGCCGATGAACGCAGGTGATTTCCTCACAGAAGCAAGAGCAACGATACAAGATCGCGGAATGGACTATGGACATCCCAGCGACAATATGCAAAGAACAGCCGCACTCTGGAGTTCATACCTTGAAATGCCAATCACAGACTATCAAGTTGCAATGTGTATGGCGTTGGTCAAAATCGCAAGGAGCATGGAGACTCACAAGACTGACACTTACATCGACCTTGCAGCGTACGTTGCTATCGCAGGGCAACTAGCCACAGAGGAGAACGAGCTCTATGTTTAATTTAGATGAGTACACCACAGTCGCTGAACGTATAAGAATGTTCAGACAAATGTTTCCGATGGGGCGCATTGTCACAACGCTCATACATGAGGATGCAAACCGCGTTGTTTTTAAGGCTGACCTATACAGGGATGACGTGGATCAAATGCCATTCTCTACAGGTTACGCAAGAGAAATAACTTCAGAGCGTGGAGTCAATAGAGACTTTGCGCTTGAAAACTGCGAAACCAGCTCGATTGGGATTGCCTGTAAAAATGCAGACATTGGAACTGAAAAGAAAGCAATCTCTAGGGAAGAAGCCGCCAAGGTAAATAGAGTCAAGGAACGAGAGAACTTGATTCAAGAAACCAAGGCTAAATTGCATGAAACTGCAAAGGAATATGTCCCAGTACCAAAGGAAGATGATCCATGGACAATACGACCAGCAGAACCAATACAGACCATCGAGCAAGCAGTCGAGATGGTGAAGGATGTCCTTGGTGGCACTCCGACAGACGAGAGCTGCAAGCATGGTGCGCGTGTTTGGAAAACTGGAACGAGCAAAGCGGGTAAGCCTTGGGGTCATTGGCGTTGCCCAGAGTTCGGGCATCCGATGAATGATCCATGCGAACCTATCTGGTACGAGATTGCCAGCGATGGTTCTTGGAAGCCGAGAGCGGTCAAATCATGACCCACGATAAATTGCTTGCAAAGATTGAAGAAGAAGCAAGTTATCAGACTTTGGTTACTGTTCTTCGTGCAGTAGTGGAATTGCATAAGCCAATAGAAGGTTACGAGCATTTATGTGGCGCCTGTTGGTTTGGTGATGGAATGATGGCTTACCCCTGCCCCACAATTTTACAAATAGAAAAGGAGTTGAAATGAACACAATTATTCACGCCGTGTTAGCAACAGTCGGTGTCTGCCTAGGTTTCACCGCACTTTTATTGGCAATTTGCGCCGTGGTATTGATTGTTGTCGGTGTAGTCCTTGCAGGTCAATCTGTTTGGGAAGGCAGTAAATATCTATGGCGTATCGCTAGGGGGCAGAATGACCCACGATGAATTGCTGGCAAGAATAAAGCAGTATTCAGATTGGGCGGAAGTAGCGTTTGATACTTCTCCGACAAATGCCCTTCGTGCAGTAGTGGAATTGCATAAGCCAGTTAAAGATGAGTGGATTGATTATGTAACTTGTTCTGCTTGTCGTGTAGCAGATGATGATTATTACAGCCCTGAATATCCATGTAGCACCATTCAGGCTATTGAGAAGGAGTTGAAGTGATGGGGCACATACAATTCCTCAACCAAGATGGCGAATGGGAGTCATTCCCAACGCCCGAACAAGAAGCCAATCTGCGAGAGAATGCAAAGATGCTCGAAGAGCTTGGCTACCTTCTGATATGCCAGATGTGCAATAAGTTTCCTAATGCTGCCCAGATACGCGAAAGGTATCTTAAGCATGAATGGACGTGCGAGGCATGTGGAACAGTTAATTCTGCTGGACGTGCATGACACGACACAGAAAAGACCGAGGCTTGCGTACTGAGCGAGTGGTTGCAGCCTATCTCTCGCAATGGTGGAGAAGCGCAGGAGTCGGTCGTGGTGCTGGAAAAGATATAACCAACGTCCCGTTCGACGTTGAGGTTAAGGCTAGATCGGCGTTCCAGCCCCTAGAGTGGCTGCGCCAAGCAACCAAGAGAGCGGATGGCAAAGAGCTTCCGTTTGTGGTGTGCCGTATGAATGGACAAGGCGAAGATGCTTCCGAGTATCTGGCATTCATGCGGTTTGGTGATTTGGTGCAGTTACTTCTACCTATTTACGGAGATATACAGAAAGATTCGGTAGAATTAGAGCCTGAAAGATGCACAAAGTGTGGATCGTGGAAGTTAAAGGAAGTCCCATGCAGGACGTGTCGGGTATCTAATGCAATATAACTCAGATAACCTAAACAAGAACGATGAGCAATACACCCCAGCGTGGGTCTTTGAGCGTTTAGGGCTTACATTTGACCTTGATGTATGCGCACCCAAAGGTGGTATAGGTCATATTTCAGCTCTTCGTCATTACTCGATAGAGGATGATGCTCTTGTTCAGCCTTGGACTGGTCGTGTGTGGATGAATCCGCCATATTCTAAACCTACTCCTTGGGCTGATAAGTTCATTGAACATGGTAATGGTATCGCACTTGTGCCTGTGACTAGAGGGCAATGGTTTAGCCGCTTATGGGATAAGGCTGATGCTGTATGCCTTGATCTATATAACAATAAGTTCGATAGACCTGACGGCTCTAAGAATGCTATTACTTTCAGAACTATATTTATAGCCCTAGGCGCAGATAACGCAGAAGCATTAAATAGGCTTCAGTTAGGTAGAGTGCGCTAATGCCAATCTATGAGTTCGAGTGTAACAACGACCAATGCGAGGCTAATGCCCGCTATGACAAAGAGTTTTCAATCGCAGAGCCACACGATTTAGATTGTCCGTTCTGTGGCGAGACTATGAGGAAGGTGTACAGCTCTGTACCTGCTGTGCATTTTAAGGGTTCAGGGTTCTATTCAACAGATTCGAGGTAATTATGCCAAACCAACAGTATTGGGCTAATCGAGGTAAACGTATTAGAGCCTATGGAATTACTATTCAAGAACACAATAGGCTCAGAGATGAGCAAGGCAACGTTTGTGCCATATGTGGTGGCGTAAATAAAGACCAAGCATTGTGCATAGATCATGACCACGCCACAGGTGAGGTTAGGGGCTTGTTATGCCATGCTTGTAATCGTGCTATTGGACTGTTAAAAGATGATCCTGAGTTAATGGTAAGGGCAGCAGAATACATACGCAAAGGCGTACCTGATTATATTAAAGGCAAGTTAATCACCCAGCATGGAAAAAAGGTGCGAGTAGCTTTAGATTATGAAGTGCCAGAAGTCGTTTATGAAGAATATACAGAAGAGCGAATGAAGGCTGAGTTTACCGAGATGTTTAGTGAAGAACACAAAAGAGAGTTTGGGCATAGGCTTGAAGATTGCAAAGGGGCTAAAGTTTATAATCGCGCAGGAGTATTCATGCGGATACAACATTAATTGTGATGCAATTCACTATCCATATATTGAGATTATTGGAAAGGTCATACGTAAATGTACTTGACACGCTTGGTACTCTCTGGGCTAGAGCCCTTAAGGGGCTCAGGACGAGCCGCCTCGCGGATAGCTCGGACGGTAGCCATCGCTATTGGGATAGCTCTATGCCTTCCCATGGGTACGGCATCAAGTGGCTCAATAAAGCCATATCAAAACATCAAACAATTAGCTGATTACCAATTAACTGATAAGCAATATAAATGCCATAACGAGATTGTCTATAGAGAGTCTAGGTTTAAGCATGATGCAGTTAATGGTAGTCATTATGGCTATTACCAGATAAGAAGTAAGTCATTACATAAAGCACCTTATGATTATCAGTTCTACAGATATTGGGGTTATGTACTACATCGCTATGGTTATACAGAGTATGATGAGCCTGACTACTGTAAGGCGTTACATCATCTCAAGACTAAAGGATGGCAATGAGTACAAAGAAGGGTGATCCTCGACTATCGAGGAAGTACAAAGAAGTACGCCTTCGAGTGCTGGCACGAGATGGGTACGTCTGCTACTACTGTGGGCATGAGGGGCAGGATGGTAACAACCTGACCATCGACCACATCATCCCAGTTAGCAAAGCACCAGAGCTTGCCATAGATGAGAGCAATATGCGCATCGCTTGTAAGTCATGCAATAGTCGCAAGGGTTCACGCAATGAGCGCGTTTTTTTAGAGATGGTGCGTACCCCCCCTGTTTTTTCAGGCAATACCTCCCCGACACAGTCGGTAATTCACCAAGACAGTCCATTTACAGCCAGACCAGTCCAGAACTGACCCGATGCCAGCCAAACGATCCAAACCGCTACGAGGGGCAACCAAGCCAAGGCTCCAAAATATCCCACTTAAAGGTCCAAACAAGCTGCAGGATGTAAAAGACTTATGCGAAATATTGAAGATGCCGCTACTACCTTGGCAGGAGTACGTCCTCAAGGACATGCTAACTGTGGACAAGAAAGACATGTGGGTTCGCAAGACAAACCTGCTACTGATTGCTCGACAGAACGGCAAAACCCACCTAGCGCGTATGCTTATACTTGCCCACCTTCTTAAGTGGGACTCTCGGAACGTTCTGATTATGTCCTCGAACAGAAGCATGGCTTTAGATACATTTAGACAAGTCGCGTACGCATTGGAGAGCAATGACCATCTCAAAGGATTCGTTAAACAAATCAGGTACGCCAACGGCACCGAGTCTATTGAAATGCTGGATGGACGAAGGCTGGACGTTGTTGCGGCTACTCGAGACGGCTCTCGCGGAAGAACTGCAGACTTTCTCTACATTGACGAACTCCGAGAAATCAGCGAGGAAGGATATAGAGCTGCTATCCCAACAACTCGAGCGCGTCCAAATGCTCAAACGCTTCTTACCTCTAATGCAGGAGACGCTTTCTCGCTAGTCCTCAACGGCATGAGAGAAAGGGCATTAGAAAACCCGCCAAAGTCTTTTGGGTTCTACGAGTACTCGGCTCCCCAGTATTGCAAAATCACAGACCGCAGCGCATGGGCTCAAGCCAACCCAGCACTCGGCTACACGATAACGGAGGAAGCCATTGAAGAAGCTATTGCTACAAGCCCGATTGAAAATACTAGAACTGAAACTCTCTGCCAATGGATTGACTCTCTGGCGTCTCCTTGGCCGCATGGAGTTCTTGAAGAAACCTCGGACTCATCGCTCACGATTCCAGTCGGCGGTTATACAGTCTTTGCATTCGATGTGTCTCCGTCTCGTAGAAATGCGAGTCTTGTGGCTGGACAGATACTCCCAGATGGTCGGATTGGAGTTGGCATACTCCAGACATGGGAGAGCCAAGTAAGCGTTGATGACCTCAAGATTGCAGTAGATATAAAGGCGTGGGCAGACCAGTACAGACCGCGCCAAATCTGTTATGACAAGTACACAGCCCAATCTATCGCCGACAAACTGGCTAACTCTGGGCAGATAGTTCAGGACATTTCGGGAGCCGCGTTCTATCAGGCATGTGGTGATCTATTAGACGGACTGGTCAATCATCGAGTAGTACACGCAGGGCAAGAGAACTGGATTCAGCAGATGAATAACTGCGCAGCTAAGACAAACGATTCCGCTTGGCGCATTGTCAAAAGAAAATCGGCAGGAGATGTATCTGGCGCAATCGCTACCGCAATGGTTGTACACCAATTATCAAAACCACAACAGATAGCGGCTATATACACAGAATGACCTATATGTAGTGTATAATTAGCGGTCTATGGGCATCTTTTCGCGTAAGCCGCAAATATTAGAGGCACAAGCCGCGCCTCAAGTAATGGGCGAGAACCTTCCGTCACTTTACAACAGCCTTACCTTGCGCGTGTCTCGCCATGACGCGATGACAGTCCCATCAGTTGCCAGAGCTCGTAATCTCATCTGTGGCACAGTCGCATCTATCCCGCTTGAGTATTACAACAAGAAAACAGGCGAAGTAATTGCCGCGCCTCGATGGATTAACCAACTTGCCAGCAACCAGCCTTCATTCGTCACCCTGACATGGATCGTAGATAGCCTTTTGTTCTACGGCGTAAGTTACTTGCGAGTTACCGAGCGTTATGCAGAAGATGGCAGACCATCACGCTTTGAGTGGATTGCTAACTCCCGCGTTACCTTCACAACTGACCTTGAAGGCATCATGATTACCCAGTACTACGTTGATGCCAACCCAATCAGCATGAACGACATAGTGACTATTCAAGGATTCGATGAGGGCGTATTAGAACGCGCTGGACGCACTATCCAATCAGCGATTGACATTAACAAGGCTGCTGCTATCGCATCTGCTACTCCAATGTCGAGCGGTATTCTCAAAAACACAGGCGCAGACCTACCACCAGCAGAAGTCTCTGGCTTACTAGCTGCATGGAAGCGCAGCCGTCAAAATAACTCAACGGCTTATCTGACTTCCACTTTGGATTTCCAGTCCACACAGTTCTCGCCTAAAGACATGATGTACAACGAGGCGATTCAGAACCTTTCTACTGAAATTGCTCGCGCTTGCAACGTTCCAGCGTATTACTTGAGCGCAGATCAGAACACAACAATGACCTATGCCAACGTGCAAGATGAGCGCAAGCAATTTTATGCGCTATCCATCGAGCCCTACGTTCAGGCGATACAGACTCGCCTTTCAATGGATGACATTTCAACCGCAGGGCATGAAGTTCGTTTTGCAGTCTTTGACACATTCCTCAAGAACGACCCACTTGTCGAACTTCAGGTAATCGAGAAGCTGCTCACTCTCGGACTTATTACAACTGAACAAGCTATGGAAATGACGGACTTAACTCCTAACGGAAGCGAAGGTATTTAATGGAGACGTTATACATCGAGGCAGCATCTATCGAATGCAGCGAAGAACGCCGCGAGATAAGCGGCAAAATCGTTCCAATGGGAACAGGCGAAATCGGCAACACCAATCTAGGCGGCGTTGTTTTCGATGCTGGTTCTATTGAGATTGACGATCCATCGAAGATTAAGCTGCTAAGTCAGCACGACATGAAGAAGCCAGTTGGTCGCATGGTTACAGCCACAGTACGACCAGATGGCATTTATGCAACCTTCAAGTTAAGCCGTAGCACAGGCGGTAATGATGCCCTTGTCATGGCACAGGAAGGTCTTGTCTCTGGCTTGTCAATCGGTGCAGAAATCATCGCATCACAACCATCACGCGCTGGACACACAGTAGTCACAGCAGCCAAACTCAAAGAAGTTTCTCTAGTAACCGAGCCAGCATTTAAGTCTGCTCAAGTGCTAGAGATAGCAGCAGAGGAAGTAGTCCCTGCTGAAACTCCAACAACAGAAAGCGAGCCAGTCGTGGAAGAAACCACACAGGTAGAAGCTCCAGCAGTTGAAGCGGCGGCAGAGGAAGCGGCTCGCCCAACAGTTGCAGCGTCACATTACGTTAAGGAGCGCGTTGCTCCAATCACATCAGCGCAGTACCTCGAAGCATCTATCAAGTCAGCACTTGGTGACGATGATGCTCGCCGCGTAGTACGCGCAGCAGATGACTCAACATCAACCAACACAGGACTCACACTCCCACAGCACCTCAACCAGTTCATTACTGATACATTCTCTGGTCGTCCAGCGTTTGATGCAGTAACACGTCAGGCATTGACTGATTCAGGAATGTCTTTCACAGTCCCACGCCTTTACACCAATGCAGGAACACCAGATACTGCACCAACAGTTGCTGACACAAACGAAGGCGCAGCACCATCAGAGACAGGCATGACATCTGCTTACGACACAGTAGATATCAACAAGTTCTCTGGCTTGCAGCGTGTCTCATTCGAATTGATTGACCGCTCATCACCTTCATTCATGGAACTCATGATGGCAGAACTTCGCAAGGCATACGAGAAGGCTACAGATGCAGCTTTGCTAAGCGCCTTTATCAGCTCTGGTACAACTGCTGCAACAACAGCAGCAACAGCAGCAGGACTCCAGTCATTCATCTCTGTAGAAGGCGCAGCCGCATACAAGGGAACTGGCGGAGACTTCGCTAACAAGCTTGTTGCATCAACAGATCAATGGGCTGCTATCACAGGATACGCAGACTCAACAGGTCGCCCACTCTATTCTGCACAGGGTCCAACCCAGAACGCAGCAGGAGATTCACGTTCAACAGCAGTAGTCGGTAACGTTCTCGGAACTGACCTCATCGTTGATCACAACATTGCAGCATCAGGCATCGTAGATGACTCTGCATTCCTCGTTGCTCCATCATCAGTTTACGTCTGGGAGTCACCAACAACCCAGCTTCGCGTAAACGTTCTTACATCAGGCGAAGTAGAAATCAACCTCTACGGATACCTCGCTATCTACCTTGCTAAGTCAGGTAAGGGCGTTCGTAAGTACAACCTCGCCTAATAGCGAGCCCTAAGTCGCTAGGGGGGCTGCCAGAGCCCTTGCAGCTCCCCTAGTCTTTAGAAAGGTCAATATGTCAATCACAACAGTCGCAGAACTTCGCACAGCACTTGGAATTGGTAGCCTCTACACCGATGCTGTGCTTCAGTCTGTATGCGATGCTGCTGATAACGTTATGTTGCCTTTTCTATGGACTAACACGACTCCAGTAGTGGCTCACGCCAACACAGGCACAGTAGGCACTTTATATTTTAATGATTATGTGCAGGATATTTTCTACGTCGGTCAGACTGTAACAATCACAGGTAGCGGCGCACATTACAACGGCAACAAAACAATCACAGGCGTAGGCGAATACAGCATTACAGTTACAACAGATCACGTAACTGATGCAGCACGTCACCCAATCAACCCTTATGGTCAAGTAGCAGCATCTACCTACACCGACTACACAACCATCCCAGCCATTCAAGAAGCCAGCCTCATGATTAGCGTGGCTATCTGGCAAGCGCGTCAGGCTCCAACAGGACAAGGCGTATCTATCGACGGCTTTGCTCCAAGCCCTTACACAATGTCTAACCAGCTCATGGCTCGCGTTCGTGGCTTGCTTGCACCTTATCTAAGCCCTAACTCAATGGTGGGCTGATGCCAGCAATAACCACCCTACGCTCTAGCATCGCAGCAGCTTTAACTGATAACACAAAGTGGTCAGTATTCTCCTATCCACCTGCTACGCCTATTGCTAACAGCCTCATTGTCAGCCCTGCTGATCCTTATATCGTGCCAAGCAATAACGACTATACGGCTATTGCTCCATTGGCTAACTTTCAGATTTCTATCCTTGTGCCATTGCTCGACAATCAGGGCAACCTTGCTGGTATTGAGGATGACATCGTACGAGTCTTTCAGCTCTTGGAAGCATCTAGCATTGTCTTTAACGTAGGGACTGTGAGCGCACCTGCTGTGCTTAACCTACCTACTGGAGACCTGCTTACCTGTAACGTGCAGATAAGCACACTAACGGAATGGAGTTAAATCATGACCGATTTAGCGCAATGGGAAAAAGAGAATGAAGCCTTCCTGATTAAAATCGGTCAGGTTGCTTCTAAGCCAGAAACAAAGCCAACAAAGAAAGAAGAGGAATAAGCCGTGTCAGTATATCTAAGCAACGGAGTAGTTCTAACTGTCAATGCGGTAGACCTATCTTCATTGGTATCAGCAGTAACAATCAACCGCACATTCGATGAACTCGAAGTAACAGCAATGGGCGATTCAGGACACAAGTTCGTCAAGGGTCTAGAAGCATCTTCTATCACCATTGACTTCTTCAACGACGAAGCAACATCTAAGACACTTCAGACACTCAACAGCGTATGGGGTACAAACACAACAGTCACAGTAAAGCAAACTTCAGCCGCTACATCAGCGACTAATCCGCTTTACACAATGACCTGCTTAGTAAACAACACAACACCAGTAAACGGAGCAGTTGGAGACCTTTCAACACAGTCCGTAACTTGGAACGTGTCTGGTACTATCGCAATCACAACTTCCTGATAGGAGATAAGGGCTATGGCAAAACTCAAAGTAACAAGGGCTGACGGACAGGTGCAGGAGTTTGAGATAACTCCGCTACTGGAGTACAGCTTTGAGCAATATGCTAAAAAGGGCTTCCACAAGGCACTCATTGAAGATCAGAAGCAAACTGATGTTTATTGGTTGTGCTGGGAAGCCATCCGCCGCTCAGGTGAAGTGGTCAAGCCTTTTGGTGAGGACTTCCTTGGTACTCTCAAGAGTGTCGAGGTTCTAGAGTCCGACCCTTTAGGCTAGATCGGAACTCCGTCACCTATCTCGCAGCTAGATTAAGTTACGAGTATGGAGTTCCGTTCAACACCATCGTGGAACTTTCTCCGATGGCTTTCAAGGCTCATATACAGGTCTTAAACGATATAGCAAAGGAGAGAAGCGATGCCAACAAAAATCCAAGGCGTAATCGCTTATCGTAAAGCCCTTCGCAAGTTTGAGCCTGAATTAGCCAAAGAAACAACCAAACAAATTACTGCTTTTCTTAAGCCAGTTGTACGCAATGCAAAAGGATTTATACCTAGCAATGCAGAAGCACCTAGCGGATGGTTGAGACGTCCCAACGCTAAAGGTCGATGGGCTAATCGTTACTTTGATTCAGCTCAAGTTAAAAGCGGCATTACCTACAAGACGAGCCCTAGTAAAGCCAATCGTTCAGGCTTTAGGGCTCTGGCTTCTATCTTTAACAAGTCTGCTGCTGGTGCTATTTATGAGACCGCAGGACGTAAGTCGGGCATGACTGGCAACTTCACCCCTAAGCTCGGTGGTCGCTTGGTAGGCGATAAGCAAAAGATGACAGGTAGAGCAATCTTTAGAGCCTTCGAGGAAGATCAGGGCAAAGCCACAGCAGGAGTAATTAAAGCAATCGAAATCTCGGCTGCTAAGTTCAATGCAAGGGTGAAAAAGTAATGGCAGATTTAAGAGTAGATATAGCCGCCGAGTTTGTCGGCAAGAAAGCATTTAAGGAAGCGGATACCGCAGCCCTACGATTAGACAAGACCATTAAAAAGTTGGGTCGCACCCTTGGCGTAACGCTTGGTGCCTCAGCCATGATTGCTTACAGTAAAGCCGCAGTAAAAGCGTTCTCAGAAGATGAGGCAGCAGCTCGCAGGCTTGCTACCGCAGTCGATAACCTTGGACTATCATTTTCCAAAGTACAAGTTGAAACTTTCATATCTGATTTAGAAAAGAGCGCGGCTATCGCCGATGACGTACTCCGTCCAGCCTTTCAGTCATTGCTCAATGTAACTGGATCACTAACCAAGTCACAGGAATTACTCAACAACGCTATCCAAATCAGCCGCGCATCAGGCGTGGATTTAGCCACAGTCACAACAGACCTTGGCAAAGGCTATGTAGGCATTACTCGTGGGCTTATCAAGTACAACACAGGACTTACCCGCGCAGAGTTACAGACTAAGAGCTTTAACGAGATTCTAGGCATCATGCTGGCAAGGTCAGCAGGTGCAGCACAAGATTACCTAACCACTACTTCTTACAAGATGGATGTCTTACGCGTTGCATCCGAGAACGCAAAGGAAGAAATCGGCAAAGGCTTAGTCGATGCTTTTGCAATCCTTGGTGGTGGCTCTCAAGCCAGCGATGCTCAAAAGACTATCGCTGATATTGCCAAGGGCATTAACGCAGTCACAACTGCCACAGCTCATGCTATTAACGCGCTACGCCAGATGTACAAGGCTCTGGACTTCATCACTTCCTTTGGTGGTCTTACTGGAGCCGATGGCGCGCTTACTCGAATGTTTGACCGCCAACCAACAGTCTCAACTGGACGATCTGCAAGCCCAGCAGGTACAGCACAGCGTATGCGCCAGCAACGCGAAGCAGAGGCAGCAGCGGCAAAGCGAGCCAAGGAATTACAGGCACTTACCAAGAAGCAAGTCGCATCACAGAAGGCACTCACAGCCGAGCAGAAGAAACAGAACAGCCTTAAGAAGTCTGCCACAGTTTTTGACCTAGAACAGATTCAACTCGTAGCAGCTCTCAAGGGTAAGTTATCCAAGGAAGATGAAATCAGAGTACAGGCTCAACTGGCTTTGCTTAATGGTAATGAAGCAGTTGCAAAGCAGCTAACTAATCAGATTCTTATGGCTCAAGATGCTTCAGGCAATCTAGCCAAGTTCCTTGCAACCTTGCCAAACGCTAAGAACCCATTCGAGTACTTAGATGGCTATCTTGATTACTTGGCTGGCAAAGCGGCAGCAATAGCAGCCAGCCGACCAGTCCCAAGCGCACCAACTAGCGCAGCACCTACCCCACCGCCTACTAATGTGCCACAGTTCCCATCTGACAACATGATTAGTTACAACGTACTGACTGGTCTCAATTACAACCCTAATGCGAATAACCCAGTTGTAGTCGAACTTAAGATCACAGGCGAGGGTGATGTCACCAACGCCATTGCAAAGGGCTTACAGAACCAGTCCTTGTCCACAGGCGATAGCTCCTACATCAGCCGCAGAACTGGCGGCTTTGCTGGATGAGCCTACCTGCACAGATAGCAGTTACCTTTGACTTTAGCTCTGGTGCTACCTTTGGTGCTGGCTTTGTCATTGGTTCACCAGATAACGGCATTATTGGTGTCTCGTCATTTGGCTCTTCTGATGTAATCATCCCTACAGTTGATTTAACGCCTGACGTGTACAGCATCTCAATTAGGCGTGGTCGTAACATTATGAAAGATCAGTACGATGCAGGTACGGCTATCGTGCGTGTCTTAGACCCGCTCGGCTACTTCAACCCACAGAACCCAGCCAGCCCTTACTTTGGTTATCTTGTGCCATTGCGTAAGGTTCGTGTATCAGCTACAACTGCCACAGCATCACACTTCCTATTCTCTGGCTATGTCAATGATTACAAGTACACATTCCCTACAGGGCAAGAAACAGCATATGTAGATATTCTCTGCACAGATGGCTTCCGTTTATTGCAGATGTCCCAGATTCAGACTGTAGCCGATTCAGGTGCAGGGCAGACCACAGGCACACGCCTTAACAAGATTCTGGACGATGTGCAATTCCCTAACTCCATGCGCCAGATAGCCACAGGCGATGCCACCTGCCTTGCTGATCCTGCAACAGTCCGCACCACCCTTGATGCTATTAAGAACGTGGAGTTCTCGGAAGGTCTTGGAGCGTTCTACATGAGCCCAGATGGAACAGCAGTATTTAAGTCTCGTAGTGAGGTTACAGCCACCCTTGGTGAGCCTTCTGTGGACTTTAATCAGACTACAGGCATCCCATACAAGCAGCTTAAGTATGCCTTCGATGACAAGCTCATTATCAACGATGTTAAGTTCAGCCGCGTAGGTGGCACAGTCCAGAACGTTTTCAGCCAAGATTCGATTGACAAGTACTTTCCACACGCTTTGACACAGGAAAACCTTGTAGCCGAGACCGATGCGCAGGTACTAGGCGCAGCGCAGAACTACGTCAATACCCGCAAAGAGACCACCATCCGTATTGACGAGATGACTGTGGACTTACTAGATCCAGCAGTTCCAACCGATACCCTTATTGGCTTGGATTACTTTGACAATTTAACTATTACGAATGTAACCCAAGAGGGTTCTACAATCGTTAAGACCTTGCAAGCACAGGGCTTTGCATGGGATATAACACCCAACAAGATGAGCGTAGCAATCACCACGCTGGAGCCAATTTTAGATGGCTTCATTATTGGAAGCAGCACATACGGTATAATCGGACAATCTACATTGAGCTACTAGGAGTATAAATGGCAGCAGGATTAGGCTACAAGGAGTTTGCAACAGGAGACGTATTAACGGCTGCTGCCGCTAACGGCTACCTAGCCTCACAAGTGGTAATGGTCTTTGCAGATGCAGCAGCTCGAACTGCCGCAATCACAAGCCCACAGGAAGGCATGATTTCCTATCTTAAGGACACCAACGCCACCCAGTATTATTCAGGTTCTGCGTGGGTCTCAATCGGTGGTGGTTCACCATTGACAACTAAGGGCGATCTTTACACTTATTCAACAACAGATGCTCGTTTGGCAGTAGGCGCTAATGACACAGTTCTCACAGCCGATTCATCCACCGCTACTGGCTTAAAATGGGCTGCGGTTCCAACTGGCGGAATGACTTTAATCAATTCTGGAACAGTAACTAATGGAACTTTAAACGTTGGTTCAATTCCTGGAACTTACAACAATCTACAGTTGTGGATCTACGAATATGACAACGGATGGACCAACGGCGCTCCTACATTTAGATTTAACAGTGACAGTACTTCGAAGTATCCAAGAGTTCAGACAGGTTCAGCGCTTGCTTTTGCAGCAACCTATTTTCAATTTAGTTATGACTTCAATTCTACAGTAGCCACAGGACTGGTAATACTTAACATTTTCCAATATGCCGATACTGGTCAGAATAAAATGTTCCAAGGTCACATGGCTGGAGCCGCTTCAGCCAATGCAAGTGACGGAACCCTAGATACATGCATTGGAATGTATAACGCTTCAGGCGCTATCACTTCAATCCAAACACCATTTGACAATGGTGGGGGGACATCTATGTCATTTAAATGGAAATTATACGGGGTGAAATAATGAGCGTAGTTTATGAAGTAAATGCTGAAACAGGCGAAACAGTTGAACGTGAATTAACAGCAGCAGAAAAAACGGAAGCTGCAAAGGTTGCCAAAGAATTTGCTGAAGCTAAAGCTGCCGCAGAAGCCAAGGCAGCAGCAAAAGCTTCTTTGTTGGAGCGTTTAGGCATAACTGAAGAAGAAGCAAAACTTCTATTGGCATGAGTCCAAAACTATGCAAGGCGGGCGTTCAGTTAAGGGAACAGATAGATGATAGTTACCCAGACAGAGATCGCACCTCGGACGGATGGATTGGCGATACACGTCATTCAGCTCGTCCTTCTGACCACAATCCTGATAAACAGGGCATCGTCAGAGCCATTGACATTGACAGGGATTTATCTGGTAAGGCGAAGCCAGACCTCATGCCTGACCTTGCAGATCAGATACGACTTGCAGCAAAGCGCGGCGATAAGAGAATCTCTTACATCATCTTCGATGGTCGAATCGCATCGGCTCGCTTTGGCTTTCGCTGGAGAAAATATAAAGGAAGCAATGCGCACAAGTCTCATTGCCATATTAGTTTTACTAAGCAGGGCGATTCAGATGATTCGTTCTTTAATATCCCGATGATAGGCGGCACAGCATGAACATGAAGCATCCAGCAATAATCTCATTAGGAGCATTCCTAGCAGTCTGGGGTACTACCTCTAACTTTGCTTTGGACTATCGCTCTATCCTTGGCGCAGTAGTAGCGGGCGTATTCGGATACGCATCACCTAAGAAATGAGCGCGGCAGACCTCGCAGCTTGGGCTGTAGGTGTAGTTACAGTCCTTGGTGGCGTGGCTGCTTATGTCCAGTTTATGATTAAGCATTACTTGGCAGAACTGAAGCCTAACGGCGGCTCATCTATCAAGGATCAGGTCAATCGCCTTGAAGCGCGTGTCGATACCATAATCGAGTTGTTAGGTAAGTAACACTTATCCTATGGCAGCAAAGAAGCGACCAGTCAAGAAGGCTACAGTTCTTGATGAGAACTACACGCCTCTAGAGCAATACTGCATAGCTCTTAACGAGTACTACAAAGCCTTGCGTAAGGCTGGTTTCGCAGAGTCTATCTGTATGTCAATGATTATGGATCGTGACTCTTATCCTGACTGGATACTGCCAGCCAAGCCAATTGAGAAGATAGGCAGTATCAATCCTGATGAGTTCGAGGATGACGATTAAGCGAATAGTTATCTTGTCAGACTTGCAGGTTCCTTTTGAGGACGTGCATGTCACTAGAAACATTGCCAAGTTCCTGCAGACCTTTAAGCCAGACCAGACAGTCACTATCGGTGATGAGATTGACTTTCAGACCATCAGCAAGTGGTCGGACGGCACTCCTACAGCCTATGAGCAGAGCCTAGGCGAGGACAGAGACCGATGCGTAGACTTACTCTGGGAGTTAGGCGTGACCGATTGCATTCGTAGTAATCATACGGATCGCTTATACAACGTCATTATGAAGAAAATACCATCATTCCTATCCTTGCCAGAGCTGCGCTTTGAGAAGTTTATGAAGTTCGATGAGCTAGGCATTACCTTCCACAAGAACCCAATGGCTATTGCGCCTAACTGGATAGCAGTCCATGGCGACCATACGCCTATCAAGCAACTAGGAGGCTTATCAGCCCTTGAGGCGGCTCGTAGGCATGGCAAGAACGTCATCTCTGGTCATACCCATAGGGCAGGGCGTAGCGCCTTCACAGAAGCCTCTGGAGGGCGTTTAGGGCGTGTTTTACATGGGGTTGAGGTAGGTAACCTTATGGACTTTAAACAAGCCTCATACACCAAGGGAACGGCTAATTGGCAGCAAGCCTTTGCCATTATGTACGTCAAGGGAACAAGCGTTCAGGTGGACTTAATTCACATCGAGAAGAACGGCACCTTTATCGTGAACGGCAAGGTCTATGGACGCGCCCGCTAGTATCGCGGTTCCCTACCTAGAAGATGAAGATCCGTCTCAAATCGTTATCAGACTGTTATCAAAAAAAGGTGGATGCCGCATAGTCCTCATGTAAGGTTCTTCTTGTGACCAGCAGAAATCCCCACAAATGGGAAAGTACGAAGCTAGCAACTGGCACACGCAGGGGCGGGTCAAAACTGCTCGACATAAGCACTCTATCGCCCGCTCCTGCACCTAACAGAAAGGGCTCAAAATGACAGTTCTACAACTCATCATCCTAGGCGTTGCTTTTGGCGCATTTGCACTAGGTCGTTACTCTGGCTATCAAGATGGCTACGTTAAAGGGCGCAAGGCGGTTCGCTATCACTACGAGAAACTTGAACAGCAGTTCAAGGTGAACCGATGAACGCAGGTGATTTTCTCACAGAAGCAAGAGCAACGATACAAGATCGCGGAATGGACTATGGACATCCCAGCGACAATATGCAAAGAACAGCCGCACTCTGGAGTTCATACCTTGAAATGCCAATCACAGACTATCAAGTTGCAATGTGTATGGCGTTGGTCAAAATCGCAAGGAGCATGGAGACTCACAAGACTGACACTTACATCGACCTTGCAGCGTACGTTGCTATCGCAGGGCAACTAGCCACAGAGGAGAACGAGCTCTATGTTTAATTTAGATGAGTACACCACAGTCGCTGAACGTATAAGAATGTTCAGACAAATGTTTCCGATGGGGCGCATTGTCACAACGCTCATACATGAGGATGCAAACCGCGTTGTTTTTAAGGCTGACCTATACAGGGATGACGTGGATCAAATGCCATTCTCTACAGGTTACGCAAGAGAAATAACTTCAGAGCGTGGAGTCAATAGAGACTTTGCGCTTGAAAACTGCGAAACCAGCTCGATTGGGATTGCCTGTAAAAATGCAGACATTGGAACTGAAAAGAAAGCAATCTCTAGGGAAGAAGCCGCCAAGGTAAATAGAGTCAAGGAACGAGAGAACTTGATTCAAGAAACCAAGGCTAAATTGCATGAAACTGCAAAGGAATATGTCCCAGTACCAAAGGAAGATGATCCATGGACAATACGACCAGCAGAACCAATACAGACCATCGAGCAAGCAGTCGAGATGGTGAAGGATGTCCTTGGTGGCACTCCGACAGACGAGAGCTGCAAGCATGGTGCGCGTGTTTGGAAAACTGGAACGAGCAAAGCGGGTAAGCCTTGGGGTCATTGGCGTTGCCCAGAGTTCGGGCATCCGATGAATGATCCATGCGAACCTATCTGGTACGAGATTGCCAGCGATGGTTCTTGGAAGCCGAGAGCGGTCAAATCATGACCCACGATAAATTGCTTGCAAAGATTGAAGAAGAAGCAAGTTATCAGACTTTGGTTACTGTTCTTCGTGCAGTAGTGGAATTGCATAAGCCAATAGAAGGTTACGAGCATTTATGTGGCGCCTGTTGGTTTGGTGATGGAATGATGGCTTACCCCTGCCCCACAATTTTACAAATAGAAAAGGAGTTGAAATGAACACAATTATTCACGCCGTGTTAGCAACAGTCGGTGTCTGCCTAGGTTTCACCGCACTTTTATTGGCAATTTGCGCCGTGGTATTGATTGTTGTCGGTGTAGTCCTTGCAGGTCAATCTGTTTGGGAAGGCAGTAAATATCTATGGCGTATCGCTAGGGGGCAGAATGACCCACGATGAATTGCTGGCAAGAATAAAGCAGTATTCAGATTGGGCGGAAGTAGCGTTTGATACTTCTCCGACAAATGCCCTTCGTGCAGTAGTGGAATTGCATAAGCCAGTTAAAGATGAGTGGATTGATTATGTAACTTGTTCTGCTTGTCGTGTAGCAGATGATGATTATTACAGCCCTGAATATCCATGTAGCACCATTCAGGCTATTGAGAAGGAGTTGAAGTGATGGGGCACATACAATTCCTCAACCAAGATGGCGAATGGGAGTCATTCCCAACGCCCGAACAAGAAGCCAATCTGCGAGAGAATGCAAAGATGCTCGAAGAGCTTGGCTACCTTCTGATATGCCAGATGTGCAATAAGTTTCCTAATGCTGCCCAGATACGCGAAAGGTATCTTAAGCATGAATGGACGTGCGAGGCATGTGGAACAGTTAATTCTGCTGGACGTGCATGACACGACACAGAAAAGACCGAGGCTTGCGTACTGAGCGAGTGGTTGCAGCCTATCTCTCGCAATGGTGGAGAAGCGCAGGAGTCGGTCGTGGTGCTGGAAAAGATATAACCAACGTCCCGTTCGACGTTGAGGTTAAGGCTAGATCGGCGTTCCAGCCCCTAGAGTGGCTGCGCCAAGCAACCAAGAGAGCGGATGGCAAAGAGCTTCCGTTTGTGGTGTGCCGTATGAATGGACAAGGCGAAGATGCTTCCGAGTATCTGGCATTCATGCGGTTTGGTGATTTGGTGCAGTTACTTCTACCTATTTACGGAGATATACAGAAAGATTCGGTAGAATTAGAGCCTGAAAGATGCACAAAGTGTGGATCGTGGAAGTTAAAGGAAGTCCCATGCAGGACGTGTCGGGTATCTAATGCAATATAACTCAGATAACCTAAACAAGAACGATGAGCAATACACCCCAGCGTGGGTCTTTGAGCGTTTAGGGCTTACATTTGACCTTGATGTATGCGCACCCAAAGGTGGTATAGGTCATATTTCAGCTCTTCGTCATTACTCGATAGAGGATGATGCTCTTGTTCAGCCTTGGACTGGTCGTGTGTGGATGAATCCGCCATATTCTAAACCTACTCCTTGGGCTGATAAGTTCATTGAACATGGTAATGGTATCGCACTTGTGCCTGTGACTAGAGGGCAATGGTTTAGCCGCTTATGGGATAAGGCTGATGCTGTATGCCTTGATCTATATAACAATAAGTTCGATAGACCTGACGGCTCTAAGAATGCTATTACTTTCAGAACTATATTTATAGCCCTAGGCGCAGATAACGCAGAAGCATTAAATAGGCTTCAGTTAGGTAGAGTGCGCTAATGCCAATCTATGAGTTCGAGTGTAACAACGACCAATGCGAGGCTAATGCCCGCTATGACAAAGAGTTTTCAATCGCAGAGCCACACGATTTAGATTGTCCGTTCTGTGGCGAGACTATGAGGAAGGTGTACAGCTCTGTACCTGCTGTGCATTTTAAGGGTTCAGGGTTCTATTCAACAGATTCGAGGTAATTATGCCAAACCAACAGTATTGGGCTAATCGAGGTAAACGTATTAGAGCCTATGGAATTACTATTCAAGAACACAATAGGCTCAGAGATGAGCAAGGCAACGTTTGTGCCATATGTGGTGGCGTAAATAAAGACCAAGCATTGTGCATAGATCATGACCACGCCACAGGTGAGGTTAGGGGCTTGTTATGCCATGCTTGTAATCGTGCTATTGGACTGTTAAAAGATGATCCTGAGTTAATGGTAAGGGCAGCAGAATACATACGCAAAGGCGTACCTGATTATATTAAAGGCAAGTTAATCACCCAGCATGGAAAAAAGGTGCGAGTAGCTTTAGATTATGAAGTGCCAGAAGTCGTTTATGAAGAATATACAGAAGAGCGAATGAAGGCTGAGTTTACCGAGATGTTTAGTGAAGAACACAAAAGAGAGTTTGGGCATAGGCTTGAAGATTGCAAAGGGGCTAAAGTTTATAATCGCGCAGGAGTATTCATGCGGATACAACATTAATTGTGATGCAATTCACTATCCATATATTGAGATTATTGGAAAGGTCATACGTAAATGTACTTGACACGCTTGGTACTCTCTGGGCTAGAGCCCTTAAGGGGCTCAGGACGAGCCGCCTCGCGGATAGCTCGGACGGTAGCCATCGCTATTGGGATAGCTCTATGCCTTCCCATGGGTACGGCATCAAGTGGCTCAATAAAGCCATATCAAAACATCAAACAATTAGCTGATTACCAATTAACTGATAAGCAATATAAATGCCATAACGAGATTGTCTATAGAGAGTCTAGGTTTAAGCATGATGCAGTTAATGGTAGTCATTATGGCTATTACCAGATAAGAAGTAAGTCATTACATAAAGCACCTTATGATTATCAGTTCTACAGATATTGGGGTTATGTACTACATCGCTATGGTTATACAGAGTATGATGAGCCTGACTACTGTAAGGCGTTACATCATCTCAAGACTAAAGGATGGCAATGAGTACAAAGAAGGGTGATCCTCGACTATCGAGGAAGTACAAAGAAGTACGCCTTCGAGTGCTGGCACGAGATGGGTACGTCTGCTACTACTGTGGGCATGAGGGGCAGGATGGTAACAACCTGACCATCGACCACATCATCCCAGTTAGCAAAGCACCAGAGCTTGCCATAGATGAGAGCAATATGCGCATCGCTTGTAAGTCATGCAATAGTCGCAAGGGTTCACGCAATGAGCGCGTTTTTTTAGAGATGGTGCGTACCCCCCCTGTTTTTTCAGGCAATACCTCCCCGACACAGTCGGTAATTCACCAAGACAGTCCATTTACAGCCAGACCAGTCCAGAACTGACCCGATGCCAGCCAAACGATCCAAACCGCTACGAGGGGCAACCAAGCCAAGGCTCCAAAATATCCCACTTAAAGGTCCAAACAAGCTGCAGGATGTAAAAGACTTATGCGAAATATTGAAGATGCCGCTACTACCTTGGCAGGAGTACGTCCTCAAGGACATGCTAACTGTGGACAAGAAAGACATGTGGGTTCGCAAGACAAACCTGCTACTGATTGCTCGACAGAACGGCAAAACCCACCTAGCGCGTATGCTTATACTTGCCCACCTTCTTAAGTGGGACTCTCGGAACGTTCTGATTATGTCCTCGAACAGAAGCATGGCTTTAGATACATTTAGACAAGTCGCGTACGCATTGGAGAGCAATGACCATCTCAAAGGATTCGTTAAACAAATCAGGTACGCCAACGGCACCGAGTCTATTGAAATGCTGGATGGACGAAGGCTGGACGTTGTTGCGGCTACTCGAGACGGCTCTCGCGGAAGAACTGCAGACTTTCTCTACATTGACGAACTCCGAGAAATCAGCGAGGAAGGATATAGAGCTGCTATCCCAACAACTCGAGCGCGTCCAAATGCTCAAACGCTTCTTACCTCTAATGCAGGAGACGCTTTCTCGCTAGTCCTCAACGGCATGAGAGAAAGGGCATTAGAAAACCCGCCAAAGTCTTTTGGGTTCTACGAGTACTCGGCTCCCCAGTATTGCAAAATCACAGACCGCAGCGCATGGGCTCAAGCCAACCCAGCACTCGGCTACACGATAACGGAGGAAGCCATTGAAGAAGCTATTGCTACAAGCCCGATTGAAAATACTAGAACTGAAACTCTCTGCCAATGGATTGACTCTCTGGCGTCTCCTTGGCCGCATGGAGTTCTTGAAGAAACCTCGGACTCATCGCTCACGATTCCAGTCGGCGGTTATACAGTCTTTGCATTCGATGTGTCTCCGTCTCGTAGAAATGCGAGTCTTGTGGCTGGACAGATACTCCCAGATGGTCGGATTGGAGTTGGCATACTCCAGACATGGGAGAGCCAAGTAAGCGTTGATGACCTCAAGATTGCAGTAGATATAAAGGCGTGGGCAGACCAGTACAGACCGCGCCAAATCTGTTATGACAAGTACACAGCCCAATCTATCGCCGACAAACTGGCTAACTCTGGGCAGATAGTTCAGGACATTTCGGGAGCCGCGTTCTATCAGGCATGTGGTGATCTATTAGACGGACTGGTCAATCATCGAGTAGTACACGCAGGGCAAGAGAACTGGATTCAGCAGATGAATAACTGCGCAGCTAAGACAAACGATTCCGCTTGGCGCATTGTCAAAAGAAAATCGGCAGGAGATGTATCTGGCGCAATCGCTACCGCAATGGTTGTACACCAATTATCAAAACCACAACAGATAGCGGCTATATACACAGAATGACCTATATGTAGTGTATAATTAGCGGTCTATGGGCATCTTTTCGCGTAAGCCGCAAATATTAGAGGCACAAGCCGCGCCTCAAGTAATGGGCGAGAACCTTCCGTCACTTTACAACAGCCTTACCTTGCGCGTGTCTCGCCATGACGCGATGACAGTCCCATCAGTTGCCAGAGCTCGTAATCTCATCTGTGGCACAGTCGCATCTATCCCGCTTGAGTATTACAACAAGAAAACAGGCGAAGTAATTGCCGCGCCTCGATGGATTAACCAACTTGCCAGCAACCAGCCTTCATTCGTCACCCTGACATGGATCGTAGATAGCCTTTTGTTCTACGGCGTAAGTTACTTGCGAGTTACCGAGCGTTATGCAGAAGATGGCAGACCATCACGCTTTGAGTGGATTGCTAACTCCCGCGTTACCTTCACAACTGACCTTGAAGGCATCATGATTACCCAGTACTACGTTGATGCCAACCCAATCAGCATGAACGACATAGTGACTATTCAAGGATTCGATGAGGGCGTATTAGAACGCGCTGGACGCACTATCCAATCAGCGATTGACATTAACAAGGCTGCTGCTATCGCATCTGCTACTCCAATGTCGAGCGGTATTCTCAAAAACACAGGCGCAGACCTACCACCAGCAGAAGTCTCTGGCTTACTAGCTGCATGGAAGCGCAGCCGTCAAAATAACTCAACGGCTTATCTGACTTCCACTTTGGATTTCCAGTCCACACAGTTCTCGCCTAAAGACATGATGTACAACGAGGCGATTCAGAACCTTTCTACTGAAATTGCTCGCGCTTGCAACGTTCCAGCGTATTACTTGAGCGCAGATCAGAACACAACAATGACCTATGCCAACGTGCAAGATGAGCGCAAGCAATTTTATGCGCTATCCATCGAGCCCTACGTTCAGGCGATACAGACTCGCCTTTCAATGGATGACATTTCAACCGCAGGGCATGAAGTTCGTTTTGCAGTCTTTGACACATTCCTCAAGAACGACCCACTTGTCGAACTTCAGGTAATCGAGAAGCTGCTCACTCTCGGACTTATTACAACTGAACAAGCTATGGAAATGACGGACTTAACTCCTAACGGAAGCGAAGGTATTTAATGGAGACGTTATACATCGAGGCAGCATCTATCGAATGCAGCGAAGAACGCCGCGAGATAAGCGGCAAAATCGTTCCAATGGGAACAGGCGAAATCGGCAACACCAATCTAGGCGGCGTTGTTTTCGATGCTGGTTCTATTGAGATTGACGATCCATCGAAGATTAAGCTGCTAAGTCAGCACGACATGAAGAAGCCAGTTGGTCGCATGGTTACAGCCACAGTACGACCAGATGGCATTTATGCAACCTTCAAGTTAAGCCGTAGCACAGGCGGTAATGATGCCCTTGTCATGGCACAGGAAGGTCTTGTCTCTGGCTTGTCAATCGGTGCAGAAATCATCGCATCACAACCATCACGCGCTGGACACACAGTAGTCACAGCAGCCAAACTCAAAGAAGTTTCTCTAGTAACCGAGCCAGCATTTAAGTCTGCTCAAGTGCTAGAGATAGCAGCAGAGGAAGTAGTCCCTGCTGAAACTCCAACAACAGAAAGCGAGCCAGTCGTGGAAGAAACCACACAGGTAGAAGCTCCAGCAGTTGAAGCGGCGGCAGAGGAAGCGGCTCGCCCAACAGTTGCAGCGTCACATTACGTTAAGGAGCGCGTTGCTCCAATCACATCAGCGCAGTACCTCGAAGCATCTATCAAGTCAGCACTTGGTGACGATGATGCTCGCCGCGTAGTACGCGCAGCAGATGACTCAACATCAACCAACACAGGACTCACACTCCCACAGCACCTCAACCAGTTCATTACTGATACATTCTCTGGTCGTCCAGCGTTTGATGCAGTAACACGTCAGGCATTGACTGATTCAGGAATGTCTTTCACAGTCCCACGCCTTTACACCAATGCAGGAACACCAGATACTGCACCAACAGTTGCTGACACAAACGAAGGCGCAGCACCATCAGAGACAGGCATGACATCTGCTTACGACACAGTAGATATCAACAAGTTCTCTGGCTTGCAGCGTGTCTCATTCGAATTGATTGACCGCTCATCACCTTCATTCATGGAACTCATGATGGCAGAACTTCGCAAGGCATACGAGAAGGCTACAGATGCAGCTTTGCTAAGCGCCTTTATCAGCTCTGGTACAACTGCTGCAACAACAGCAGCAACAGCAGCAGGACTCCAGTCATTCATCTCTGTAGAAGGCGCAGCCGCATACAAGGGAACTGGCGGAGACTTCGCTAACAAGCTTGTTGCATCAACAGATCAATGGGCTGCTATCACAGGATACGCAGACTCAACAGGTCGCCCACTCTATTCTGCACAGGGTCCAACCCAGAACGCAGCAGGAGATTCACGTTCAACAGCAGTAGTCGGTAACGTTCTCGGAACTGACCTCATCGTTGATCACAACATTGCAGCATCAGGCATCGTAGATGACTCTGCATTCCTCGTTGCTCCATCATCAGTTTACGTCTGGGAGTCACCAACAACCCAGCTTCGCGTAAACGTTCTTACATCAGGCGAAGTAGAAATCAACCTCTACGGATACCTCGCTATCTACCTTGCTAAGTCAGGTAAGGGCGTTCGTAAGTACAACCTCGCCTAATAGCGAGCCCTAAGTCGCTAGGGGGGCTGCCAGAGCCCTTGCAGCTCCCCTAGTCTTTAGAAAGGTCAATATGTCAATCACAACAGTCGCAGAACTTCGCACAGCACTTGGAATTGGTAGCCTCTACACCGATGCTGTGCTTCAGTCTGTATGCGATGCTGCTGATAACGTTATGTTGCCTTTTCTATGGACTAACACGACTCCAGTAGTGGCTCACGCCAACACAGGCACAGTAGGCACTTTATATTTTAATGATTATGTGCAGGATATTTTCTACGTCGGTCAGACTGTAACAATCACAGGTAGCGGCGCACATTACAACGGCAACAAAACAATCACAGGCGTAGGCGAATACAGCATTACAGTTACAACAGATCACGTAACTGATGCAGCACGTCACCCAATCAACCCTTATGGTCAAGTAGCAGCATCTACCTACACCGACTACACAACCATCCCAGCCATTCAAGAAGCCAGCCTCATGATTAGCGTGGCTATCTGGCAAGCGCGTCAGGCTCCAACAGGACAAGGCGTATCTATCGACGGCTTTGCTCCAAGCCCTTACACAATGTCTAACCAGCTCATGGCTCGCGTTCGTGGCTTGCTTGCACCTTATCTAAGCCCTAACTCAATGGTGGGCTGATGCCAGCAATAACCACCCTACGCTCTAGCATCGCAGCAGCTTTAACTGATAACACAAAGTGGTCAGTATTCTCCTATCCACCTGCTACGCCTATTGCTAACAGCCTCATTGTCAGCCCTGCTGATCCTTATATCGTGCCAAGCAATAACGACTATACGGCTATTGCTCCATTGGCTAACTTTCAGATTTCTATCCTTGTGCCATTGCTCGACAATCAGGGCAACCTTGCTGGTATTGAGGATGACATCGTACGAGTCTTTCAGCTCTTGGAAGCATCTAGCATTGTCTTTAACGTAGGGACTGTGAGCGCACCTGCTGTGCTTAACCTACCTACTGGAGACCTGCTTACCTGTAACGTGCAGATAAGCACACTAACGGAATGGAGTTAAATCATGACCGATTTAGCGCAATGGGAAAAAGAGAATGAAGCCTTCCTGATTAAAATCGGTCAGGTTGCTTCTAAGCCAGAAACAAAGCCAACAAAGAAAGAAGAGGAATAAGCCGTGTCAGTATATCTAAGCAACGGAGTAGTTCTAACTGTCAATGCGGTAGACCTATCTTCATTGGTATCAGCAGTAACAATCAACCGCACATTCGATGAACTCGAAGTAACAGCAATGGGCGATTCAGGACACAAGTTCGTCAAGGGTCTAGAAGCATCTTCTATCACCATTGACTTCTTCAACGACGAAGCAACATCTAAGACACTTCAGACACTCAACAGCGTATGGGGTACAAACACAACAGTCACAGTAAAGCAAACTTCAGCCGCTACATCAGCGACTAATCCGCTTTACACAATGACCTGCTTAGTAAACAACACAACACCAGTAAACGGAGCAGTTGGAGACCTTTCAACACAGTCCGTAACTTGGAACGTGTCTGGTACTATCGCAATCACAACTTCCTGATAGGAGATAAGGGCTATGGCAAAACTCAAAGTAACAAGGGCTGACGGACAGGTGCAGGAGTTTGAGATAACTCCGCTACTGGAGTACAGCTTTGAGCAATATGCTAAAAAGGGCTTCCACAAGGCACTCATTGAAGATCAGAAGCAAACTGATGTTTATTGGTTGTGCTGGGAAGCCATCCGCCGCTCAGGTGAAGTGGTCAAGCCTTTTGGTGAGGACTTCCTTGGTACTCTCAAGAGTGTCGAGGTTCTAGAGTCCGACCCTTTAGGCTAGATCGGAACTCCGTCACCTATCTCGCAGCTAGATTAAGTTACGAGTATGGAGTTCCGTTCAACACCATCGTGGAACTTTCTCCGATGGCTTTCAAGGCTCAT
>VFQT010001305.1_pt1 | contig 30884 bp, 28 predicted proteins | sample 3512381 | NCBI WGS metagenome assembly VFQT01 (sample SAMN10412376, study PRJNA504923) | tailings metagenome | isolation source: Relicate 2 Philex TSF3 active mining site | place: Philippines: Tuba, Benguet | collected 2017-08-29
TGAAACTTCGGATCTGGCAAACGACGAGAAACGCAAACCACAGCGAAAAAGATAGGTCTTCTGCTTCCCCCTCAGTCAGTAGACGGACGCAGTCCAAAGGGGGAAATGGATTTACCTTCCAAATTCATTTAGGAATTCCGTCGGCCGGTAGGCGATGCTGAAATTGGCGCATCTGTGGGAAAGAAAAGGATGTGTTCTATGTTTCTATGTGGTTCAATTACAAACGACTATTGTGGTGTATGAGCCAGCGAATAAGATCTTTGCGCCCTTGTTTTTTTGTGTCATAGGAATAAAACAATTCCTCTTTGCGTCTTTGTGGTAAAAAAAAGTCTCTACTTTGTTCTTGATACTTATTTGTCCTTTAGTCAAATATACTCGACTGTTCGAGTTTGTAGATCGTCCACCGGAAATCACGGCAATACGAACCAAGCGCCATTGCTGCCAATCAGGACTTCTTTTTCCGCTTGATCGGTAGCTCTCAAGTACCAGTAATTATCCTTGAATTCTGCAATGGTAGAACGACCGGATACCAAACGAACAGGTTCCTTGCTTAGCTTTTTTCCTTCTAATGTGTACACCTCTACGAATCCATTACCAAGTTCTTGAATCAGAAACAACCCATCATAAGAAACATGGATTGGTTTAGATGTCGAGCAAGGCAATGTTTTTGTGATCATTCTGCCATTTACAGGGAAATAAATCGAAATCTTATCCTGATCGAAAGCTAAGACAATCGGTTGGATCTTATGGTATGACGGTTGTCTGGGATAATCTGGGTTTGGTCCCAAATCTACGCGGTACACAAGCTCCAAATGAAGGGAATCGTATGCTGTTGGAACCTCAATACGTGCTTCATGCCCGATCAATCCCACTTTTTGGTCCTTGTAGGCATAGTTCCAACTCGGAATTGCCGGAACCGACCGCACAGAATCAAACCAGCTAACCATATTATTTTTCTGAATAAAAACATACTCACGCTTGCTGGTTGCCCAAGTCGTTTTTCCGATTTGAGCATAACGTTTACTTACAGGACGCGTAATGGTTACGACGTTTCCGGAAATGGAGTAGCTGTCTTTCGGTTTTCCAACTACCAGGGTGTCCAAAAGATTTTTCTCTAAGTGATGATAGAGCAAATAGCTTGCTTGTTTCGTTTGAACGCGGATGAATTCGTTTTTCTGGTCTGAAGTAATGATTTCGATCTTACCTTTCATTGGCGGGATAACATTTGCTCCTAAGACATCCATCACACCAACTAGTTTTTTCTTGTTGTAAACAAAATGCATGATCATGTTTGCTCCGGGTTTCACGTTGTTGCCAGGGACTAAAAAAGTAAATTCATTGGCCTTTGTATAAGCGGGGTAGTTATACTGTACGAAACATTGAAGTCCATCTTTGTCTGGGGTAAACATAACGGAACTAGCATAGCGCAATTGATCTTTTTGTTGAAAGTTGGCAGATTCCACTTGTACAAATCCGCGAATCATGTAATCCGTGAATCCTCTGGAAATGCTTCTACGACGTTCCATTAGTTCAGATTCCTTAAATTCATTGACATCTTCATTAGCAACCACCGATTCGTAGCCTTCAGTGGCTTCTATGTTTTCCTCCAAAGGCGCTAACAGAAGATTCTCCGATTTGCCCTTTTTCAAGAGTTTGCAAGCGTACGAATATTCTTCAGTAATTCCGGTTTTAGGGTATGTCACATAAAAGGAGTTCAGGAAAAAACTCAATTTCACTTCCGTAAAAGAAAGGCGCTTGACCAATTTGTTTTGTTTTTCATCGTGTTGGTAAAGTAGTTTTTTGTCCCCTTTAGATAAGATGAAAAATCCCGATTCACTTTCAATTTCATCTGCAGGTTCTTCTATTTCTAGCTGGAATTGGTCCTTGTCATTGATGGATCCTATGACACTACCAGTTGGCGTTTTCAACTCGTAATAATCGCGGTTCGTATTGCGCAGACTTCCAAAAGCGTTGAGTTCATAAATGACCTGATAAGTAAATGGCGTCAAGATTTCTCCTTTGGCATTGATCAAGCCATAAAACCTTCCTTTCCTGGCCGCAAAAGAGAAATGACTTCCTTCGGTCTTTTTCAGTCGGATGTCGTCGTAAACACAGGGAATTAAAAACGTTGGTCCAAACACAATTCCCATTTTTCCCTCTTGTTCTACCACGTATAATCCTTGGATGTCGTAATTGCGGGTGACTCGATCGAAGCGCTGGTCGAAGTACACTTTTCCTGTAGTATCTGCAAAAATGTATTCATCCCCTAGTTTTAGAAGAAACGGACTTTGGGCGCAAAGATTAAACCCAAGTAACAAAAAAACGACAAGTAATTTCATGAGTTAAAGATAGTGGAATATCGACTTTGGTTCATATAAAACAGGTGGTTTAACATGTTACGTAACGCGTATGTAAAAAATCGTTATGTTGGTCCATGCGAAATTGGCTACTTCTTCTGATTGCTACTTTACCTTCCTTGGGATGGACCCAGAAAGAGTATCCTGTTCGGCCATTTGAAGATTACAATAATTGTGCATCTGGTTTTATAAACTCCATGGGAGATACGATCTGGCCAGCCATTTTTTCGCAAGTGAAGCACCCGATGTCCCCGGACTATATAAATTCAACTTGTTGGTCAGCCACACGAGACGGAAAGATCGGATTGTTATCCGAAAATGGGGAATTGTTGCTGCCATTTGAATTTTCACTCTTGGAAATGACGCCTAAAATCGATGTGTTCATAGCCGAAAAGAATGGCTTCATTGGCATCATAGATCGTAGGGGGAAAGAGATTTATCCCTTCAAGATGAAAGGCTGCACGCTTATCGAAAAAGGAGATTTCCTTTTTCAGGAGGAAAAATTAGGGGTTTTAGATTCAGATTTTCGCGTCAAGATCAAACCGGAATACGATGAGATTGAATTCGTGAATAACAATGACTACAACGATGGCTTGGATTACTATAGTGGAGAAGATTTTTATTTACTGCGTAAAGGCGATTACTTTGGCTTAGCACGACATGACGGTACCGTGCTTTTCGACGACGGCAAGTACCCTTTTACTTTCATGAACATGCCTGATGCCAGCAAAACAACACTTTTAGCTATCTATGATCAAGACCGGGTTGGGTTAACCAGTATACGCAACGAATTGATTTTGGAGCCTAAATTCACTGATTTACAACTATTCAGGTTATTGAATGCTGCTGGAGACACCGTAAATATGGTTCTAACAGAATTGAATTATGACGGACATCAAAAACAGGTTATTAACTTAAAAACAAAACAAGTTTCTAAGGTTTATGAAGACATTCTAATCGGAACACATGAACTTATCTATCGCGACGGGAGAAAAAATGGGATTCTGAGTTCAGATTTGGTGGAAATACAGGTGAAGTCACCCTATGAACTGCGATTCAGACCACATTTGTCTTATTATTCAGAATCTGAATATGGCGAAGGGAAAATTTATCCGTTTCAGGTCAATTCAACCAAGAATAATGTTTTGATGCTCGCTCAAGTGAAGCGCGGTAAAAAGACCGGCTTTGAACAAGTACAAGGATTTGGTTTGTATGATTTTCAAAGCGGAAAAAGCGTAAAGCCTCAATACAAGACGATATTTTATAAAGCTTACCGAGGAGAGAATTATTACTTTGCCATTAAACCGTTTGCGGATAATTTAGATAGCGGTTATGTTGTAGTATATGATAATGATTTGAATAAGCTGGGCAAGTTTATGGTTAACAACTTAACAGCCAATAATTTCTTCGAATTTTTCAATAGCAAAAAGCAACGTGATTCTGTATTGATTCTCCAAAATCATGAGAATAAAAAAGGAGCCATCTATCCCAATGGTGCAATAGCAATTCCTTTTATTTACGATCATCTTTATCCATATTACGAGCAGGGACAATATGAGAATACCATCAAATTGAACGCTTCAATTGGTAACCTGAATGGTTATGTGACATGGGGAGGTAAAGAGTTAGTTCCGGTTCGCTATGCATATATAGAGACTTTCCTCAACGGTTTTACAATTGCAGGAAATCCGGGAGATTACTCATTGTTTGATAATAACAATCAACCAATCATTTCAAATTTTGATTTTATTGCTGGAGGAAGTACAAGAAATTTAAAAGGCTTTTACGGATTTGACAGTGAGTTCGAAAGGAATTTTACTTTTTTTGCTGCCAAAGATGGATACGTTTACGCTTATTTTCCAAAAGTAGGATTTAAGCTTTTAAATCAAGACCATTACCAATTCGACAAACGTTTCGACTACGTAATGATCAATTATCAATTTGTTGCCGATTCATCCGGAAAATGCTACTTGTACAGTGATTTTGTCAACAGATTCAGTGCCGAAGTTTATTCCTTCAATAAGCGCGATACTGTATGCTTTTTTCACGTTAAAAAAGGAATAGTGGCAGAAGTGCCTCGCGCACAATTAAAAGATTTCGAGGACGATTATATACATGTTTATCAAGACAGGAAAGGAGAGGGGTTGATTTCAAAGTCAACCGGAGAATGGGTATTACCTGTTAGCTCTTATTCGCGTATCATCACCGAAAAGAAAAATAAGTTCCATCTGAATCAAGACAATTTTTGGTATGTGATTAAGGAAGATGAGAAAGCAACATCGAATATGTGGACCTATTATCGCGCTGATTCGAAAACCGTGCTTGAACGCAAGTTCGATATTCCACAATTTGAGATCCATGGACAATTCATGATTGCACGAAGTGGAGGGGCATTTGGCATTTTGGATAGTACTTTTCAAGTAGTTGTTCCATTTGAATACAGGAATATCTTTTTCAGCGAAGGCAGTTTTTTCTTAAAAGGAACCGATAGGTTGTGGTATCTGTGGACGGTTCAGCAAGGAATTGTTCCACTAAAATGCAAAGATGTTTCATTGGCAGCTTTCACAAATGGCAGGTTGATCTTTGATGACCAATTGGTAGGCGTGATATCGTTGGATGGCGAGGTCTTAGTTTCTTTGACACAGGTTTCTAATTTGACGCGTGGGAAATCCTTAACAGCCCTTCTGGGTAAACCCATATATCATCCAAATAATTTGAACTGGGCACAGCGATTGTTGTCAAAAGAAGATAGTTTGGGAAGGATGCTCAATAATTTTGTAGTGATCGATCAAAGTTTGATCAATAGTACGCGCCATCAAATGGTAGAATTAGTGGCTTTTCAATTTATAAATCAAGAGTTAACACCGTATTTCGTAGATCCGATTTACCTCCTGCGTCAGGAGAGTATCACTTTTGACTTTAAGGGAGAGTATTTCAGCTCGTTTACTCAGGTGAAAAAGAATTTGCTCTTCAACGAATACTTGCGCTACAGTCAACGCGATTATCTGGCAAATGTCCGTTCAGAAACTGTTCACACTACAGTTATGTTGGATGGATCGGGTTACCGAATAGCACAGCTATCCGATCTGTTTAAACCGGAGTTCAATTACCGAGCGTTCTTGGATCAACGTCTAGCAGAGATCATCCAGGAAAAGCAACTTTTTGGACTCACCTGTTTGAACCTTCCTCAAATTTTAGACGAATACAAAGCCAATTTCCGCTTAGTGCAAACAGGGCTGCAATTCAGTCTTAAAGATGATACCAAGGCAATTATTCTTCCATGGATTGAAGTGAAAAGTCATTTAAAAGCGCTTTAGGAATTAATTCTTCATTTGGAGGAACACTTGCCAATGATGTACTATGATTTGGCTGATTGATCTGAGCTATGTAAGAATGTTGGCTAAAAATCCTATCCACTACTTCAAAGCGAAAAAGCCCTATCTTTGCACCAAATTTTTTTACATGTCACAAGATATTCACGCAGTAAGCTATTGCATCGGAATGAGCGTTGCAGATAGTTTGATCCAACAAGATCTCGATGGGATCGATCCAATTGTAATGGCTGAAGCGATCAAAGATGCATTCGCAGGAAATACCATGAAGTTTTCACCGGATCAAGCAAACCAAATCATTCAAGAGTACGTACAAGGTGTTGCTGCTTCTAAATTTGAAGTATACAAAAAAGAAGGAGAAGACTTCCTTGCTGCCAACGCAAGCAAGCCTGGAGTACAAACTACTCCTTCCGGATTGCAATATGAAGTGATCAGTGAAGGTGCTGGTCCAAAGCCTAGCGCGACTGATACGGTTCGTGTACATTACCATGGAACGTTGATCGATGGAACGGTGTTCGACAGTTCTATTTCACGCGGTTTACCGGCAACATTTGGTGTACACCAAGTGATCAAAGGATGGACAGAGGCTTTGCAATTGATGCCTGTTGGTTCAAAATACCGCCTATACATTCCGCAAGATTTGGCGTATGGAGCTCATCCACACCCGGGTGGAGCGATCAAGCCATTTATGGCCTTGGTATTCGATGTTGAACTTTTAGGCATTGAAAACTAAGATGGTACGCTTTGCATTATTCCTGGGCTTAGCATTGAGTCTGGTAGCTTGTGGTTCTGATAAATCGGAAAACGAGATCGAAAGTTTACCAATGAATTCGTACAAACAAGAGATCTCTTATTTGATCGGTGCAGACCATGCACATCAAATGGATCAAGATCCTAATTTGGAGCGCTACAACAAAGAATTGATCATCAAAGGATTTGAGGCGGGATTGAAAAATCCGAACGAGTATGGAGCAGATTGTGAAAATCAGATCCGTGGATTGTTGGGCGAAACACAACAAGAATTCAACCCGCAATTCGTTGACGGTGCATCTGAGTGTATTGGTAAATTCTTAGGATCAATGTTCCAGCAATCGTGGTCGCAGATCAATGCGATGAACGAGTTCGATACGAAATATGTGGTTTACGGATTCAAGTTGGGCTTGATGAAGAAAGATACGATCATCGACGAGAAAGTGAAGCAGAAAATGCTCTCTGAATTCATGGTGAAAGTGAACAACCGCGTTGCTGCAGAAGTAGATCGCAAGGAAAAAGTGTTCTTTGAGCAAGTGAAAAAGATCAATGGCATTAAAGAACTTCCTCAAGGAATTTACTTGGAGACACTTAAAGCTGGAACCGGAGGCTCGCCAGCGATCTCAGAAGATGTATTAGCACATTACGTGTTGATGAACAAAAACGGAGACACCCTGCAATCATCTTTGAGTGCACAACCGGTCGATTTTAACCTGAGTCAGGTTATTCCTGGTTGGACTGTTGCCTTCCCCTTATTGAAAAAAGGAGGGAAGTACAAATTGTACGTGCCACAAGCGATGGCTTACGGAAAAGATACGCCGGATCCGCAAACGATCCCGCCGTTCTCAACCTTGGTCTTCTACATTGATTTCATTGATTACGGTCCGGCCGGATCATTCAAACTACAGAAATAACGAAAAGCGCGAGAAATCGCGCTTTTTTTGTTTTGAATTAGATCACAAAGAAGAACGCGATGCGGTAGATCACCGGAATCAAAGCGCCATTCTCTTTGCGCATGAAATAAGCCTGTCTAAATGGACTGTTTGGATTATCGATGATGTCATACATGATGCCGCCGTTCAAACGGAAGCTTTCATTGAACTGTCGAGAAAATCCACCTCCAATTAAAAAGGTTGGTATCCAATTGCGCTGAAAACCAACCGTAGCTGTATTTTGAACAAATGGAGTAGAAAGCATTTCAAATTCGCCACCAACAAAGAAGTAATTGTACATGCGATAGTGCGCAAAGGCTCCACCGCCGTATATATTCCAACTGCTCTTGATGCCTTGAAAGTTGTACCAGGAACGATGTAAACGAATGCTGGGGCCAACAACTAAATTCGGATTGAGCATGTATCCATATTTCAGTCCGGCTCCCACAGTTCCACCAACGGAACTAGCATGAAATTGTAGATCTAATCCTATTTCGGAAGTATGATCTAATTCCGCTTTTGTCGGTTCTTCAATGTCAGATTCGTAAAGTTCGGTATCTTCCTGTGCGGAAGTAGTTAAGGCAAATACACCTAAAAATAGTATGGAAAGTATCTTATTCATGTTGCAACAGTTTTGCCAATAAACTTGGTTCAATATCGTGTTTTCCAATATACGTGTGTACATCGAAAGACAAATTTCGGTAAAAATCGATTGTCTTTTCAGCATCCTCTTCATTGAAATAGGGATCTTCATTTCCTAAACAGAAACTACGACGCATCTTCAAGTTGCGCATAACGTCCGAATCCAGATCCGGCGGGAATACGCTGGCCCACGATATGAAATGACTACACGAGATCTGTCCGGCTGCTACCCAGCGTGCCGCTGTTGCTCCTCCTTGTGAGAATCCTAAAACGATCACTCTGGCTTTTGGATGTAGCGTAATGAAATGAGCAAACAATTCGTTTAACGCATCGATGTTCTCTAGAATGTCCTGTTCTCGCCATTCTTTGGTCATCCACGAGGCGCCTACACGACCGGAACTACCTTGAAGATAAAATCGGTGCATGCCTTCCGGTGCAACGATCAAGGTGTTGTTTAGAGGTTCCTGTGCAAATTTACGGATGAAAAACTCAGCCAATTGTCCGTAACCATGCATTGCGAAAACGATCTGCTCCACCTGGTCACCGTGCAGAAATTCACGGAATCGGAGTGCTTTTGATACCGATATGTGTCCTTCTAAGGACGTCATTCACCTTTGTTTTTGGCTTGTTGACGGGCGAAATCACTTCCCGGACCATCCGGATATAAGCGGAATTTGGCTACGCGCGGATCAAAGTAGAACAAGAACTCCAAGGTTCCTTTTTTCGTGATCTTCGGTTCGTATTTGTAGATATCGCCAATATTCGGGTTGTAATCATCGATCGAAGAGGTGTAAAGCGCAATGTCTTTTCCGATTCCAGCTTTCGACTCAACAAAGTCGTGTTTAATAGCTTCAGGTTTTTCTTCACCAGCATAATCGAATACTTTCCAACGGAATGCCAATACCAAGTCGTGTTCGTTGATGACTGTGTAATACGACCTCCATGCTGAGTTGCGAATGCGGTATTCGACAATCAGATCATTTTTAGTCGGTGAAACGATGGGCTCAAAACTGATATCAAGTGGTCTTCCCGGAGATGAAGCAATGGGAAGAGGCACGGAAAGTTGGTCTAAAGCACCGTCGTAGTAAAAGAAGAAATTGTAATTCCCCATGTATCCCAATTCTGCGGCCTTGGCCTCAGTTTTAGATTTTATAGCCTGATCGATCGCATAATCCATACGGTTTACCGTAACAATTGCATCCAAAATGGAGTCGTTATTTAAATGGGACTTGTAGATCTTGAATACGTATTTTTCGGTAGCTGGAATTTCCAAAGCTGCTTCAACATCGCGTTTCAAGCGATCGTCTAAAGGAATTTTTGCTTCGGCATCTTCCGGGCTTGTTGCTTCTGGTGTGGGTGCACCCTCACAATTAATCAATAAAGGAAGGGTTAATAGGAACAAATATTTTTTCATCATCAATAATCAATGTCCAAGTTAAAACGATTTCTGAGGTCGAATAGGTTGGAATTTTTGCGTGCTAGTTTTTCGAAACGGTCGTTACCTGTCAGGAATTTCAAGTCATCCTCTACGTGTTCGCTTATCGAAATGGAGAAATTCAAGTCGTAATTCTTGATCTCTTTGCGAATGAATTCCAAGATCTGGTCCATACCGGACTCCAGTCGACTTTGTTGAATTGCATTGTCAACCTCGAACACGAAAGTGATCTCATCCACCTGCACAGGGTCTCGTTTGATCATGACGTGGTAGACTTGCTCCTGTCCACCTAATTTCAAGGTATGTGCCATCATTTTCCAAAGACGTACAACATCATCTTTATGGAATGGATTTCTCGGAAGGTCTGAATGCTGTTGCTGCTGTTTGGTTTGCTGCTGGTGGATTAACTGATTGATCGAAACATTCGTCGAATTCAATTGACCGGTTGGTGCAGCAAGTACTTTGGCTTCCGGTTTTACATTGAAGGCACGGGGTGGAGGAGTGGCATCAGGCTTGTTGACATGTTTCGGTGCTTCATTCCGCAAGCTTTGTCCGGCGTAAGGAATGATCGCTACCGGATCAGTCAGGGATTTTTTTTTTCCTGCTCAGCTTTCAGCGAACACAATTGCATGAGGGCCATTTCGACCAGCAAGCGCTGATTCTTGGAAGCCTTGTATTCAACATCGGTGCGACTCAAAACGGCAAGTGCACGAACGCAGATGTTTGCATCCACTTTTTTGGCTTGATCAACAAATAATTTTTCAGTTGCTTCTCCAACTTCTAAAAGCGTTGCCGTGCGTGGATCTTTACAAACCAACAAACTGCGGAAATGATCGGCCAATCCTACCACGAAATGGTGGGCATCAAAACCTTTTTCCATCACGTCGTTGAACAACAACAAATTGGCCGGGATATCTTCATTCAGGGCATTCTCAACTACTTTGAAATAGTAATCATGATCCAGAATGTTCAGGTTCTCTAATACGTCCTTGTGCGTGATCGTTGTGCCGCAGAAACTTACGATCTGATCGAAGATGGAAAGTGCATCACGCAAGGCCCCGTCAGCTTTTTGCGCAATTACATGTAAGGCATCCGGATCAGCAGTAATTCCTTCCTTCGTTGCTACGTTTGCCAAATGATCCGCGATATCCTTCACTTTGATACGTTGGAAGTCGAAGATCTGACAGCGTGAAAGGATCGTTGGTAAGATCTTGTGTTTCTCCGTTGTCGCCAAGATAAAGATCGCGTGTGCAGGCGGCTCCTCTAAGGTCTTCAAAAAGGCATTGAACGCGGACGTTGACAACATGTGGACCTCGTCGATGATATACACTTTGTGACTTCCCAATTGCGGAGCAATGCGCACTTGATCGATCAATTCGCGAATGTGATCCACACCGTTGTTCGATGCAGCATCCAATTCGTAAATGTTCAACGATGCTCCCTCATTGAATGACTTGCAGCTATCGCATTGGTCACAAGCTTCGATGGACTCTGAACGGTTGAAACAATTCAAGGTTTTGGCCAAGATTCGGGCGGTGGTAGTTTTACCAACTCCTCGCGAACCACAGAATAGAAAAGCTTGCGCTAAATGGTGGTTCTTGATGGCATTTTTCAGGGTGTTCGTGATCGACTTCTGACCCACAACGGTGTCGAAGGTCTGCGGACGATATTTCCTAGCCGATACAACGAATTCTGACATAGTGCAAAGTTAATGAATGAAAGTTTTTTGAGCAACGCAATTCAAAATTAAATGGAAAAGTTATGCACAAAAAAAGCGGTCAGAAAACGACCGCTATTAATGCGATTACTGGATGCATCATTTGTTTTCTGAACCGTTTTCAATCTGCTCCTGCAAACGATCTTGTTCACGAATGCGCTGGTCCAAAACATCCCCATAACGCAATGCCTCGTCTGTATCGCGCTCCACGTAGGATGTTTGCACCCATTTCTGCGCCATTTTCAGATCTCCCATAACTTCGTAAGCCAAGGCCAAGTTGAACGCTGCTTTTGCACGAACTTTTGATTTCATGCTGGCATCGTAAGCGATCTTCCAAGTTTCAATAGCGCCTTCCCAGTCTTTGGCCAATGCCTGACGTTCGCCACGTTCCATATCGCCTTTTTTACCTTTGTACATGGAGCGGTTTTCCCAGTAGTACAAAGGAACGATGCGCATTCCGAATTCGTTTCCAGTTGCCCAACTGACATCCATCAATGCTTGGTTTGGCTTGATCAATCGCGCTGCTGCATCAATCGGATTCGTTGATCGCTCGCGCCAGATCTTCTTCCAGGAAAAATAGTTTTCGTAGATCACACTTTGAGTAGCCGGAACGTACATGCGCCATCCTGCCGTTGCTTTCGCTGTTCCTGTAACTTCTACCTCAGCATTGTTCCCATTTAACACGTTGGTAACTGCCGCTGCTGCTGTTGCACCTGGATTAACTAACGAAAAATCGGTGTCAAAATACTCCAATACCAATAAGGCCTCTACCTCATATTTCTTACAGATACTATCTACCATGTTCCAATCCAACATTCCTGCAAAACTCAATGAGCGCGGATCCGCCGATGGCAAGTCCCCTTCGCATACTTTGATCTTGAAGCGCTCACTTGTGCGTAATAGGTCACTCAGTCCGCGGATACATTCACGTGACAATTCTTTGTCTTGTGTTTTGCGTTCGCCGGTTAAAACAGTTTCTGCTGTAACGGGTGCAGATTGTAAGGACCGATTGAGAATAGCAACCGATTGAATATTTTTAGATACAGTGATCTCGGCTGGTCGTTGAACTTGTACACGCATGCCGCGTACTCCCGAACAGGAACTTGCGAAGATCAACAATCCGAAGAATAAAAGGTAATGTGCTGTTTTCATAGTAATCATTAGGTAATTCAGGGCTTTACAAGTATCGTTCCGAAGAATTCCGCGAATTGCGACTTGCAAAAACGTTTATCCAAAGTAAGTACTTATTTTTGTTCGGTAATTCATTCTATGAAAGTTTATAATAACATTTTGGAGACCATAGGACATACGCCTTTGGTACGCTTAAACAAATTGACAAAAGGGTGCAAAGCAACTGTTTTGGCAAAAGTGGAAACAACGAATCCGGGAAACTCGGTCAAAGACCGAATGGCGGTGAAAATGATTGAAGATGCTGAGAAAGCTGGCTTGATCAAACCGGGAGGAACCATCATTGAAGGTACATCCGGAAATACCGGAATGGGATTGGCTTTGGCGGCGATCGTAAAAGGATACAAATTGATTTGTGTTTTGAACGACAAGCAATCGAAGGAAAAAATGGATATCCTGCGCGCTGTTGGTGCAGAGGTAGTTGTTTGTCCTACTGCGGTTGAACCTTCCGACCCACGATCTTATTATTCAGTATCCCGTCGTTTGGCAACAGAGATTCCAAATTCGTGGTATGTGAATCAATACGACAACTTGTCGAATCGCACGGCGCATTACGAGCAAACCGGACCTGAGATTTGGGAACAGACTGAAGGGAAAGTAACGCATTTTGTAGTAGGTGTTGGAACTGGAGGGACCATTTCCGGAGTGGGGAAATACTTGAAAGAGAAGAATCCGAACATCAAGATCTGGGGAATTGATACCTATGGATCGGTGTTCAAGAAATACAAAGAAACCGGCATTTTCGATGAGAATGAGATCTATCCATACATCACGGAAGGAATCGGGGAGGACATCCTACCGGCTAACGTGGATTTCGATGTGATCGATCATTTCGAGAAAGTAACCGATAAAGATGCTGCAATTTACACGCGTCGTTTGGCTCGTGAAGAAGGGATTTTCGTTGGAAACTCTGCCGGAGCTGCTATCGGAGGATTGCTTCAAATGCAAGACCAATTGACAGAAAACGACGTAGTGGTTGTATTGTTCCACGATCACGGTTCACGTTACGTAGGTAAGATCTTTAATGACGATTGGATGCGCGAACGCGGATTCTTGGAAGAAGAGGTGAAAACGGCGGCAGATGCGATCTCTCGCCACGCTGACCAACCGTTGGTTACCTTGTATTCGGAAGAGTTGATCTCGCATGCAGTTGTGAAAATGCGCAAATTCAACATTTCGCAAATTCCGGTTATGCGTGACGGTGTGATCGTAGGATCCTTGAATGATTCGCAAGTGTACCAATTGTTGATCGACAATCCTGCTATGCGCGATACACCGATCTCCAAAGTGATGCAAGCGCCATTCCCGGTAGTTAAAGGTAACGCGAAATTGGATGAGGCAGCCAAGTTAATCAACGAGCAAACTCCAGCTGTCTTGGTAGAATTGGAGGATGGTAAAAAACACATTCTAACACGTCAGGATATCATCGCTTGCTTGTCGTGATGACAAAAACTTATATCGATCAAATGAAGCGGGAAGTAACAGTAGTTGCTTCCCCTTTTCGTATTGTATCCTTGGTGCCATCGCAAACAGAGTTACTTGTGGATCTAGGTCTGGAAGATCGTTTGATAGGGGTAACGAAGTTTTGCATCCATCCGAAAGGTTTGAAAGAGCGAGTGCAAGTGGTAGGAGGAACGAAAAAGCTCCATCTGGATAAGATTCGCGCCTTGAAACCAGACCTGATCATTGGGAACATGGAGGAGAATACCCAAAGCGAGATCGAGGTCTTGTCTAAAGAATTTCCGGTATGGATGAGCGATATTTATACGCTAGATGACGCGCTGGAGATGATTGCGAAAATTGGCGAACTCACCGAAACGTCCGAAAAGGCAAATGAACTGATCACTCGCATTCAAAACGGTTTCCAAAACTTGGATCTTCCAGCATTATATCAACGAAAAGTAGCTTATTTTATCTGGAAAGATCCGTGGATGTGCGCTGGGACGAATACATTTATCGATGACATTTTAATGAGATTGGGATTTGAAAACCACCTTATTGGTTCCCGCTATCCGGAATGTGACTTACACGTAATTTCTCCGGATTATATTTTTCTCAGTTCCGAACCGTTTCCGTTCACCGAAAAGCATGTACAGGAAATGAAAGCAAAGTTTCCAAATGCTCGAGTTTTGATCGTGGATGGGGAATACTTCAGTTGGTATGGCTCAAGACTAGCAGCTGCACCTGTCTATTTCAAGAAGTTGTTACAAGAACTCGATCAGTCGTAGCATTCCATTAGCAACATTTCACCGCTTTCATACGAGATTGTCACCAAGCCATCTGTTATGGGTTCGTTACTGTTTCCATTGCGGAGCCCTAAATGCAGACTTTCGTTATTCAATGGATACTTTAAGTTCTCTGTTCGAATCCCGTGAACATCGCCAATTGGCACCAAAGAAACCACAGCTCCTTTTTTAAATTCCTTTTGAAATTTATTGGGCAAGCGGTATATCAAGGAATGGTTATCGATCAGCTCAATTCTCACGTGTTTCGGAAAACGGATCAAGTTAGCCACATTCGTAAAAGAATGGTCTGCACGACGACCTGTAGCCCACAGTGCAACGATGTGTTCGTATCCCTGATTGATCGCATGCCAGATTCCCTTTTCAAAATCCGTCGCCTCTTGATCGGGTGCGTGTACGATCTCGAGTTGCGGAAATTTTTCCTTCAATGCTACTTGGTTGTGGGAGTTGTCATCGAAATCACCCAGCAGGACATGTGCTGGAAGATCCAGTTGTTGATAGCGATGCATGGCACCATCCAATACGATCACTTTCTCCGCATTCTGCACGAATTCCTGGGTGAGGTCGAAACGACAGGATTCGCCGTTGGCGATGATCAAAGCAAACTTTTCCGTTGGTGCTGTCATTACATGGAGCTCAAAGAAAACCAGAATCGCGTCAATTCTGTCAATGGATATTTGCCTTTTTTGAAGCGGATGTCGCCGTTCATTTCGTAGGTGTTGTTTACAGCACGACTTACCGTAAATGTGATCGCCTCCGTCGTTTCAAGGAATTGCTTTCCTTTTTTGATTGGACCTAAATTTTGGATCATGGCAGTCATGAATCCGCTTCCTTCTACGCGCAACAAAGCTCCCACTTCTCCTTGAATAGAAAGCAAATTGTTTTGCTGTCTGCGAACCACTTTTGTTGGATCCATACCAATGAAGATCGTGTAAGGATCCAATTGTACCAACTGGTAATCGGTTTCGCCAAAATTCAAGGTGTTCTCCGTTCCGCGAATGTTTTCCGGACACGAAGCGATGATCTCTTGAATGGAGATCTTCTGTTTCGATTGAATGATCAGGTTCATTCTTGGTATTGGCAAGTAACCGAATACTTCCGGCAGGTTTGCTTTTGCCTCTTCTAAGTACACACTTTGGTAATCCATAACGATACCCGTAATATCAGTAAACTTAAACGATCCTAACGGTAAGTATTTATTCAAAGTATCTTTTAAGTAGAGTGGAATAACGCGCGATGATAAGTAGAAGCCGGATGCGTTCAGATCATAATTCAAATTTGAGATACGACCTTCTTTATAGTGACACGTACCATCCAGGTGAATTGATTGTTCTTTCTGCTCGACCGTAAAATTGGTTTGTTGGATCAAGCTATTACCATCGTTCGCCCATTGCTTGAAATAAACGAGACCTCTATCATTTTTTACTATTGAATATCGCTTTAATTGACCGGCTTTTTTCCATTGATTTGCAATTGCTTGCAATTCGTTACTTGAAGTGTTTTTGTTACCAATAATTACGATCCCGTTGTGATCTCTAACAAAGCCGTAGCTGGTTTTATTCAAGCGATTTTTCACCGAATTGGCAAAGGCGTTCACATCGCTGAGTTGGACGATAAATACAAGAACAGGTTCTGATTTTGTGGGATATGCAGCAACAATGACGTCGGTATGCGGGTCAATTCCGAGTGAACCACTTTCTGACGATTGATCTTGTTGTTTTTCAATTTCCTGTTGGATCTGATCCAATAATAAATCGTCTTTTGCTTCAAATAAAACCTCGTAAGTTTCAGATTGCCAGAATTCTGCCGCATTGAAATGCAAGGTCCAAAGTGTATTCTTTGGTAAAGGGAAGGAATTGTCTTCACGTTGTTTACTGAACAATTGCTGCATGGTTAACAGCATGATTGCCAAAGCGGTGAAACCCAGCAAAACGATTATTTTTCCCCAACGATTTTTTACTTGCATGTGATAAAAATAGTTCTTTCCTGAAATTGTACCTTTGCACCATGGGAAAATTCTTTTTTTGGATACTAAAGATCTGTGGCTGGAAGATCGATGAGCACACTCCTCAAGGCGTTAAGAAAGCAGTGATCGTGGTTGGTCCGCATACTTCCAATTGGGATTTTGTCATTGGTAAAATGGCCTTCATGTATTACAAAGTTCCCGTAAAGTTCTTGATCAAAAAAGAACTCTTCTTTCCACCATTCGGCTGGATCTTGAAGGCCATGGGTGGTGTTCCAGTTGACCGCAAACGAAAAACAAATATCACGGAACAGGTGGTAGAGTACATTAAAACGCACGATGAAGCGATGGTTGTTTTTACTCCGGAAGGAACGCGTAGCTACCAACCTAACTGGAAAAAGGGATTCTATTACATCGCGCAGCAAGCCAATGTGCCGATTTATATTGCTTACATCGATTTCAAACGCAAGATCGGTGGATTCCATTCCTTGTTTGAACCAACCGGAGATGTAGATATGGATATCAAGTATATCAAATCGATCTTATCGCAGTATACAGGAAAAGTTCCTGAAAACGGTATTCGCGTAGAAGATTGATCCTATTTTTTAGGCTTGAAAGAATCGGTGCGCTTGTCATAACCATACGGACAATGCTTACAGCCGCTTTTGCAGCAATAACCGCGTTTCAAATGATATTTCTCAGTGAAAACGATAAACCCTTCCGGACTGAAATAGAAGTCATCCGGTTCCAAACCGTTATTTTTGGGTAATGGTCGTTCGTCAAACATGGTGCAAAAATACGTTGTTTTATGAATTTGTATGATACTTCAGTTGCTGTCTTGCAAACTGTCTCTTTGGAACAAGTGATCGGCAAGAATGTTCAGTTGCTCGTGAAACGGGACGACCTGATCGATTCGGAAGTGTCTGGAAACAAGTGGCGAAAATTATTGTACAACATCGAATTGGCAACATTTCAGCAGCGAAAAGGCATCCTGACTTTTGGTGGCGCGTATTCCAATCATTTACTTGCAACAGCTGCAGCTTGTAACAAAGCGGGATTACACGCAATTGGTGTCGTACGCGGAGAAGAATTGCATCCGGAAAGCAATACGAATTTAAAGCGCTGCGCAGAACTCGGCATGGAGTTGCAGTTTATTGACAGAACGACTTATTCTGAGCGGAATGAACCTTTGGCAATTGAAGGTTGGAAGGAGCGTTATCCGGACCATTTGTTAGTGGCAGAAGGCGGACATGGATTCTATGGCATGTTGGGTTGTCAAAAAATGTGGGAGGAATTGCCTGCAGACACCGATCATGTTTTTGTGGCCTTGGGAACCGGAACCACTGCAGCCGGATTGTTGGCAGGATTGCCTGATGAAGCCTATCTTCATGCAATACCTGTTTTGAAAGGATTTGATACTGCCACAGCTATTCGGGAACTCTTATGGCAATTCTACCTCGATGGCGAAATGGTGGACCAGAAGATGAAACAATTGGTCATTCACGACAATTTTCATTTTGGCGGATACGGGAAAGCAGACGGGGACATAAAAGAGAGGTTACGATTGCTGCAAACGAATTTAGATGTCCCTTTGGATTACGTATATACCGGAAAGGCGCTCTTAGCTTGTCTGGATTTCATCCAAAAGTCTGAAGATCCCGGGAAAGTTGTTTTTATTCATACCGGAGGACTGCACAACGCGGCCCTTTGAGCTAATTGTTAAGCGGTAATTGCTTGTGAACGGCCTGCACGAACGCTTCCATTGGAATGGATTCTACAGCTTCCGGAACATATTCATTCTTGTAATACGCCTTCTTCAATTCTGGAGAAACGATCTTTTCCATCAATTCGTAGCCATGGATTTCAACAGCTGAAGTACAGGTGAAAACAGTCACACATGGAATGTTCAAGGCTAAAGCAATGTGCATTCCCAAGGTGTCACCACTGATCATCAAGGAACATTCGGCAATGTCTTCCATGTATTCCTTCAAGGTGTCGCGATCCTGGAAGAACACAACGTCGTATCCTTCATTTTTCAGCAATTCACCCAATTCAGCGTAGCGATGCCAGATCTTGGTTGGCCAGCGATTTCCCGAGCGATTCTCAATTCCGATGCGTAAAGGTTTGCGTTCGCGGTGTATGTCTTCAAACAGAAAATACGGATGGTTGTTGAACTGGTGACCCAGCATACGGAACAAAATGTCCTGAAACGAATGGGTGTTTTCCCATTTCAATTCATCGGCACGTGCTTTTCCAAAGCGGGATGAAAGACCCATATCGAACCATTCATTGGCATCTTCGGTGTAAAGCACTTTTCCATCGGCAACGTAAGCACCGAATAGTTTGTCGTGAGAAATGGAACTAGCCAAGGAAGCACATTTCATATCGTCGTCCAAAGAGATGATGCGGTCGAAATGTTCCTCAAGTACGCCACTTGCAGCAATGTCTTCAATGGCAACAATGCGTTGCAAAGCCGGATGATTCTGAGGTAAGATCAGTTTGTTGTACGAGGCCGTGATCCAAGTGATCGCAGCGTTCGGAAACAAGTGTAATAGGGTGGTAGTGCGGATCACGTCTCCAGTGGCACCAATTTTTATTACGAGGATCTTTTCAGTCATTACTTACGGATATCTTGCAGGAATGTGGCCATGCCTGCATAGCCCAATTCGCCTGTGAAGGTAGTAATTTGTTCGGCAAAATCAATTCCTTGTTGCAGTTCGAATACGCGGTTGATACCAGTTTCCAATTCTTTAGGATCATTGTTCGGAACGATGATACCGGTCTTTTCAGGAACGATCAATTCGGAGATTCCGCCCACATTCGTTGCAACAACCGGAATTTTAAAGCCGTAGGCCATCATCAGAATGCCACTTTGTGTTCCGGAATAGTACGGCAAACATACCAGATCCGCAGCTTTGAAGTAAGGTTCGATCTCTTCGTTCGGGATGAAGCGGTTGTGCATTTGCACTTTTCCGGTCAGGCCCAGTTCGTTGATCAGATCGGTATATTTATCCAGATTCTCGTAACATTCACCAACCACTAAAAGCAATTGATCCGGATCGGTTTCCAACAAGCGTTTAAAAGTACGCAGCAATTGGTCCAAGCCTTTATAAGGACGGATCAATCCAAAAAAGAGGATGACCTTTTTGGCGGTAATTCCCAATAATTCACGCGCTTGAGAACAATCGTAGCGTTTCAGATCGTAGCAGTCGTAAATCGATAAGGTTGTTTTGTAAACAGGTTTGCTTGCAAAGTTTAAAGTCAACTGTTCGTGAATGTATCCCGACTGACAAATGAAGGCATCTGCATGCTTCAAGGTGATCTTGGTTAGAAATCGGTCGAACCAGCGTTTTTCATGGGACACATAATTCTCCACGAGGAAAACAACTTTCGCATCGGTCTTACGCTTAACCAAACGCGCAATGGTGCTCAATGCGGGACCAAAGAAAGGCATCCACCAAACAAATATGACGATTGCCGGATTGTGCTCACGAATGTGTTTTGCTGCTTTGTACCATGAGAAAGGATTGATGCTATTGATCAGACGCTTGATCTGATGGCTTTGTTCAAAAGGAACGAAACTGGATTCGGCGAATTGCGTACTTCCGGGAAAGAATACGGAAGGGTAGAGCAGGCTGTAGGAAACGGTATGCACATCGTACTGTTGTTGCTCCAGGGATTGGTATAAATACGCTTCCACCAAAGCTTGTCCTCCGCGATACGGATAAGCAGGTCCAACAATTACGATCTTTTCTTTACTCATGTGCTTGTTTCCTTTGATGGTTTCAAAAGTACAAATAATAAAAAAGGGGACCGAAGTCCCCTCTCTGGTGAAATACCAACAATTATTTGAACATATTCGGATCGATCGTTCCGTTGAATTCGATGCTTTTTACTTCACCGCTCAACGACATTTCTCCGATTGATTGTGTCAATTTGTGTGCGAACAAGAATCCGTTCACTTCTTTGTAATCGTCAAAGATCACTGTGATCTCCATGGTTTCGCCATCATTCTTGCGAATAGAAACAGACTTGTACTTCAAGAAAGTAGTTTTGTCGTAGTAATTGATCATTTCTGTCTCACCATCGTTGCAGAACAACACGTAGTAATCCTTTCCATTGATCGTTTCAATACCTTTCAATTCGTATTGCATACCACCTTTCTTGAAATTCATCTCAGGAATAAATCCTTCTGATTTCTTTTTCGCAGCGATCTCCTCAGCAGTCATTTCTTTCTTACCAGTCTGCATGTTTGTTTCAGCACCTGCTGTACCATCGTAGTAAGAACTTTGGAATGTCATTCCCATTCCTTCCAATTTCGTTGCTTCTTTATTAGGAGCTACGAAAACGTCTGTCATGGTGATCGTCATCGGCATTTGAGCAGAAGTCAAATCCATTGATTTCTTCACAGACTTCACTTTTTTCAACTTCTTAGCCAAAGCTTTTGCGTTGCTAGTCAATGAAACTGCGTTCACGTGCTTTTGCAACAAATCGTCAGCTGAGATATCAGCAGGCTTCATGTCTTTTACCGGATCTCCGAAAGCATCCAATTTTTCAATCACGCCATCTGTATCGAATTGCTTGATCTTTTCCAAAACGCTTTCGTTTCCAACGACAACGATGTTGAATCCTTTCGTGAAATACGTTTGTGCCATAGTCAACACATCGTCTTTCGTTACAGCATCCAAACGCTTCAAGTAGTTCTTGTAGTAATCAGCAGCTAAGTTGTTGCGGATGATGTTCAATGCAAAACGAGCGATCGTTTGCGGACTTTCCAAAGAACGACCGAAACCACCAGCCATGGATTGTTTTGCCAAGTTCAACTCCTCGTCAGTTACATAACCTTCTGTAATGCGTTTGAACTCATACAACAATTGTGTGATTGCTGAATCCGTTACATCGTTACGGAATGAACCGTTTGTGCTCAACCAACTACCATCGCGCGTTACTTGTAAATCCGAATAACATCCATAAGTGTAGGCTTTGTCTTCACGCAAGTTTTGCATCAAACGTGCACCGAAAGCACCACCACCGAAGATACTGTTCAATACAGTCAACGGAATTTGATCCTTATCTCCAGGCTTCATGTTAACCGGGAATGAAATGGAGATCACAGATTGAACGGCTCCTGGCTTGTTCACGAAGATCACACGGTTTCCTTTTGGTTGCAAACCTGTTCCGTAATCTTGTTTGAATACAGTCGTTCCTTTCCAGTTACCGAAGTATTTCTCAGCCAACTTCATTGCATTCTCCTTCGTGATATCACCTACGATCACCAAGTAAGCTCCGTTTGGAGTGAACACACTTTGGTAATTCTTCAATACGTCATCACGTGTGATAGAAGCCAAAGAGCTTTCGTTCATTACATCCGCGTTCGGGTGACCCGGGAAGTTGATCTTACGCTCAGCATTTCCTGCCATTTCATCCGGACTAGCTTTTGCAGAAAGCAACGCTGATTCCATTTGTTTTTTAATACGCGTGAATTCGCTTTCAGGGAAAGAAGGATTGATCAAAACGTCTTGCATCAAGTTCAAACCATTGTCCATGTGCTTCGTCAAACAAGACATGTAAACCGAACTACCGTCAGCTGTCAATGTAGCTCCCATATAGTCGATCTCTTTGTCCAAAGCATCTTTTTGACGCGTGTTTGTACCGGACATGATCAATTGTCCCATCATTTGGTTTAAACCGGCTTTGTCGCCTTCAATACGTGGAGAACTTCCCATTACCATATTGAAAGATACGCGCGGCAACTTGTGGTTTTCAGATAATACCACGGTGATTCCGTTCGAAGTTTTGAATACTTCAGAATCCTTGATATTGATAACTGGAGCTGTACCTGCAGCAGGTCGAACAGAACGATCAACCTGTCCGTAAACTCCTGTGATCGCGGTTAAGGCGATCAGTGTAATTAACTTTTTCATGACCTTCTGTTAGTTAGCTTTTGGTAAGTAATACAAAATGATGCGGTTCTGTTGAGTCAGGTATTTCTGAGCTACTCGTTGGATATCCTCACGCGTAACGCTCATGTAACGCTCCATTTGTTTGTTGATCAACTCAGTGTTTCCGAAATACATGCGGCTTTGTGCCAAATTCTCAGCGATTCCAGCTACAGATGAGTTAGATGTTACGATCTGATTTTCGAATTGATTGCGGATCTTTTCGAATTCCTCCATAGAGATCAATTCTTTTTGGATCAATGCGATCTCTTCGTCCAAAGATTGCTCCAATGCTTTTACATCTGTTCCGTTAGAGGCAATGGCAGCTACCAAGCCCATTCCCGGATCTTCCATGTTGAAAGCAAATGAGAATGCAGCGATCGCTTGTTGTTTCTTCTCCACGATGTTCTTGTTCATGCGAGATGAAGTGCTTCCTGACAATACTGCGTTCAACATTTCCAATGCTGCGAAGTCTTTGTCTGTTTCTTTCGGGAATTTGTAACCCATCAATACAGCCGGCAACTGAATGTTGTCGTAAACGGTATCACGCACAACGCCGTTGATCGGTTCGAAAATTGGTTGTGGACGAGGGATTTCGTTCTTCATAGCAGCATACTTCTGAACCAATGCTTTTGCTTTCGCATCTTTCGGGTTCATGAAGTTGTTTGCATCGAAGTGTTTTTTCTCAACGCCATATTTCGTCATGAAATCTGCATCGCTCAAGTTTTCGAAATCACGGAACAAATTGATCGCTTGTCCACTTGGGATTGAGTTAAAATATTTGTCGATCCATTTTTTCGTTTGCTCGATGTTGATGTCACCAGCGATAGATAACACGGCATTCGATGGCACGTAGAACGTACGGTAGAAATTTACGTAATCGATCTCTTGTGCTGCGTCCAAGTGCTCCATACTTCCAATTGGAACCCAATTGTATGGGTGGTTTTTGTACGCCAAACGAAACATGTTTTCCATGAACGATCCGTAAGGTTGGTTGTCAACACGCTGACGTTTTTCTTCTTTTACAACTTCGCGCTGTGTTTCAACACCTGTTTGATCCACTTTCGCGTGCAACAAACGCTCGCTTTCCAACCACAAACCAAGTTCTAATTGGTTAGATGGAAGCAATTCGTAGTAATAAGTACGGTCTTGAGAAGTGTTTGCATTCAAAGCACCACCGTTTTTCTCTACCAATTCGGAATATTCTCCGCGTTTGATGTTTGTTGACCCTTCAAACAACAAGTGCTCAAAGAAGTGAGCAAAACCTGTTCTGTCAGGATTTTCGTTCTTCGATCCTACATGATACATGATGGAAACAGCTACAATCGGTGTAGCGTGCTCCTCGTGTAGGATAACATGCAAGCCATTCGGAAGGTCGTACTCCACATACTTCACTTTCTCTTGTCCGAAAGTGGTGAAAGCAACCCCCGCTAAAATGGCAGAAATAAAGCTTTTTTTCATAGGATATGATTCAAATCTTGTTTGTGCGAAAATAACAAGTTTTTTCCGGCATTGTTTCAGGGCTTATTACTTGCGGTAATAAATGCGGATAACTGGCAGAAACCAACGTTCAAACAAAAGTTGACATTTTTAGCACGCTTTTTGCCTAACTTAGGACCTATGAAAAAATGGATCCTTATTTTGATGTTGTTGCCCATGCTGGTGCAAGCTCAGGACAAAACCCTTTTCGCCTACATGGATTTCAACCGATTCTGTAAGGTTTTTTCAAACAACTATTTCTTCCAACTGGATCACAATGAGGTATATAACCTTACTTTGGGCGACAATTTGATCGCCTACCAAAACGCGCAAAAAGATTTCAAGATCTACGATGGCAATGAAGCGAAATTGATCACTAACCAAATGGTGAATTTCAAACAGTCTGATAATTTGGTGGCCTGGAACATCGGTTCTTTATTGTATTACTGGGAAAATGGGAAGCCACACAACATTACCGCTTTTGGAGGAGATTACGCAGTAGGCGATTCATTGGTGGTTTTTCAAGATACGCGCTTCAATACATTGAACGTGATCTACAAAGGAGAAACGATCCAGTTGATGCAACAAACAGAGGAAATGTACATGCCAGAAGTAGTAGGCGATAATGTGGTTGTCTTCCGGGATAATGGTGAGAACTATAAAGTGTTTTGGCGCGGTGAGATCTTTGAGATCGGCGTATGGAGTGGGGCACAGAAGATCCAATTCGTAGCCGGAACAGATATCGTGGCTTTCAATGATCCAAACACCCGTACGTTTGCCGTATTCGAGAATGGTGAATTTATTGACGTGGAACAGATTTGGGCCGGGAAAATGAAAGCTGGTCGTGGTTTTGTGGCTTACGAAGATGTACAGGGGAATTTGAAGGTGTACGGAAAAGGCAAGCAAAGCGATGTCGCTTCGTTCAATCAATTCTGGGATGCAAAAGACGATCTACTCGTTTGGGGAGAAGCAAATTCAACCTTCATCTGGCACGACGGAGAAAAGAAGCAGGTGTTAAATTACACGGTGAAGGAATGGAAGCTGAAGAACGATGTACTTGCTTTCAAAACAAATGTGGGTGGAGTAGGTGCTTGTGTGAATGGCAAAACGCAAGAGATCACGAATATGACCAATACCGAGTTTGTGATCAACGGACATGGTGTGATGGTCACTTTAGCGAATAAAAGCGTGATCATTTTAAGTCAGGGGCAACTTTTCCGTGATTGATTTGTGGAATTTTTTAGCAGGTGACATCTGTAGTTTTTTCAACGCAAAAACCATGAGAACATCCCGACTTTCGCTTCCGGAACCTTGCACTGTTGGTTGGAGCAATATGCTTCCCACAAAAAATGGTCAATACTGTACTTCCTGCTCCAAAGTAATTCCTGAATTACACCGCATGACAGATGCAGCTATCTTGGAACAATTCATGCAAAATTCCGGTGATTTTTGCGGTCGAATAGCTCCTGTACAAATCCAACGCATTCGTTTTGATGAGTCCGCCTTACGTGCTCAGGTGCAGGTGAAGCAAGTTCAAGATTCCTTGTTGCGCAGAATCATCGGTGGCGGTTTATTGGCCTTGACATTCACTACCTGGAATGTGGCGTATGCTGAAAAATTACCGCTAACTCCAACGGTCATCGATCAATTTGTAATGGATCAAGCGTTGCTTTCCGGACCGGGAGATACCTTGACAAATGTGATAATCAAAGGAAAAGTAATTGATAAAACTACTGGAGAACTCTTGCCTTTTGTAACACTTTATATTGAGGTAAACGGCACAAAATATGGCTGTAACTCAGATATTGATGGGAATTATTTCTTGAAGGTCCCTGGAAAATTTCCGGTGAAATCTTTATTGTGTTTAAAAGCCAAATCGCTTGGTTATAATCCGATTCAAATTGACGTGAAGTTGAAATCTGAGCAAATTTTCCAGAACATCGAAATGGAGATGGAAGATACACAGCTCCTCGAAGGGATTATTATTCGCGAAGAAGATTAAATCACGCTGTTCTTTCTTACTGAAATACTATCTTTGTTCTTCGTAAAAAAAGGAACATGAATAGTTGGTTTACCGTTAAGGTGAAATATACAAAACAGTTGGAGGATGGAACATTTAAACGTGTTTCTGAGCCCTATTTGGTTGCCGCAATGACGTTTACAGATGCGGAAGCTCGAATTTATGAAGAATTAGGTGCCTTGATCCGTGGCGAGTTTATCGTTACCGGAATCGCGCGCACAGACATCCATGATATTTTCCACTACGAAGATGCAGATGTTTGGTACAAGTGTAAGATCATGTACGAAGCAGGTGGCGACGGTAGCGAATTAGATGGTGCAAAAGCGAAAAAAGTTTCTCAGAATTTCTTGATCTCAGCGCATTCCGTGAAGGAAGCTTACGAGCGTTTGAAAGAAAGCTTGGGTGGTTTGATGATCGATTTCGTGATCCCTTCCATTATTGTTTCGCCAATCGTTGACATTTTCCCTTTCGGTGACGAAGGAGAAGATCGTACAGCGGTGGAATATGAAAAGATGATCAAGGAAGATGTTGGACAGCACGTCTTGGGAACGAAAACCGTTTTCAGTGCTCCAGGATCTGACGAAGACGACGAGGATAGTATCATTGACGATCAATTCGGAAGTGGAGAAGAAGAGTAATAACGATAGCTTTTTACAGCAGGTTCGCAATGACCACCACCAGTTCGACCAAGGGAAATTGGAAGATCATGTGGGGCAAGAGCCCTTTGCGCTTATGGCCAAATGGTTTCGCGATGCTGTAGAAAAACCAACCAACGAGCCGAATGCTATGGCGATCACCACGATCGGCTTGGATGGCTTTCCGCATGCACGCATTGTGTACATGAAGGAATTGTTGGAGGAAGGCATCGTTTTCTATACGAATTACGCAAGCGATAAAGGAAAAGCGATCGAAGCGAACAACAAGGTGCAAGCCCTGTTCTTTTGGCCGGAAATGGAACGCCAGATCTCGATTACGGGAACGGCTGAGAAAGTTCCGGAAGAAATGAGCGACGAGTACTTCGCTTCCAGACCTCGAGGTAGTAAATTGGGCGCTTGGGCTTCTTTGCAAAGTGAACGCTTGTCATCTCGCGAAGAATTGGAAAATCGGGTACATGCTTTGGCGGAACAATACCAGGAGGATGTGCCTCGTCCACCACATTGGGGTGGTTACCTGATCCGTCCGATTCGCATCGAATTTTGGCAGGGTCGTCCTTCGCGCTTACACGATCGCATCGTATTTGAATTGACTGCAAACGGAACTTGGGAAATCTACCGCAAGAATCCATAAACATGCTGGATCTACAACCTCACATCTTTAAACTCTCCAACGGAATTCGTGTCGTGTATTTACATGCACCGGCACCTGTTGCGCATTTGGGCGTGACCTTTTTGGCGGGTTCGCGCTACGAGCAGGATGATGAGATCGGTTTAGCCCACTTTCTGGAGCATTGCATTTTCAAAGGAACGCATAAAAGAAAAACCTATCACATCCTTTCCCGCTTAGACTCGGTGGGAGGTGAGATCAATGCCTACACCACCAAAGAAGAGATCTGTGTCTATGCTTCCTTTGTGAAGAATCACTTGGATCGTTCTATCGAGTTGTTGGCCGATATCGCGCTCAATTCAAACTTTCCCGAGAAGGAAATAGAAAAAGAAAAAGAGATCGTCCTGGATGAATTGAATTCGTACATGGACAGTCCGAGTGAAAAGATCGGCGACGATTTCGAAGCGCTCATTTTCCCTAATCATCCACTGGGACACAATATTTTGGGTACACCGGAAACGGTGCAATCCTTTGATAAAAAGGCCTTGCAACATTACGTAGAGCGCTTCTTTTTCGCAGAAAATGCGGTGATCTCATTTGTGGGTGATGTGCCTGCAAAGACCGTTTTACGCAAATTGGAGCGTCACTTCGCAGGAATGGCACACGGAAAACCCTTGCAACAAGCAAAGCAATTCGTGGATTTCAAACCGCACAAAAAACGCGTCAAAGAAAGCAATTATCAAGCCCATGCCATCATCGGTGGTTTGGCTCCCGGTTATGCCGACGAGCAGCGCCGTGGAATGACCTTGTTGATCAATCTATTGGGAGGTCCGGCCTTGAATTCGCGTTTGGTGCTTTCAATTCGCGAGAAATACGGATACAGCTACAATGTAGAAGCGAACTTTACGCCTTATGCGGATATCGGTTATTGGAGTGTGTATTTCGGGACGGATCAACGTTACTTGGACAAGACCTTGAAATTGGTGTACAAAGAATTGCGTCTCTTGCGCGAGCAAAAACTAACGGATCGTCAATTGCTTCAAGCCAAGGAACAATTGAAAGGTCACATTGCTTTGTCGCTGGATTCCAATGTAGGTTTGATGCAAGGATTGGGGAAAAGCTTATTGCTCTTCAATCAGATCGATACCATCGAAGAAATGTACGCGAGTATTGACAAGCTGACGGCAGATGAATTGCAGCAGATCGCCATTAAATACTTCGATGACAGTGCGATAAGCGAACTCATTTTTGAGGTAAAATAGCTTTCCTACCGAAAAAGTAGACCACCAACCTTTCACCTTTCTTTACATCTTCCGTTTTAATTAGTCAGTAACTTTGAAGAAAATTTACAGACTCATGATGACTTTTCAACAGTATTTAGAACGCTTCGAACAAATTTTGAATTCACCGAAACCGGAAGCACCTTACGACAATCCGGATTACTTGAACTACACCAAATTGAACTGGTCGCGGATGAACCGTTGGCTGAAAAAAGGGGAGATCTCCAGTGAATTGAGTGAAGCCATCCGCAACCTGCAGGTACCTCAGAAATGGATCTTGATCACAGAACCGTGGTGTGGTGATGCGGCGCACAGCGTACCCTTCATTTACATGCTTTCCAAATTGAATCCCTTGATCGAATTACAGATCGAATTGCGCGACTCGGAGCCTTTCCGTATTGATCAGTATTTGACAAATGGCGGGAAATCCATCCCGAAATTGGTGGTACAAGATCTTTCAGGGAAGGACTTGTTTACCTGGGGACCACGACCGGCGGCTTGTCAAGTGGTATACGACGAATTGAAAGCTCAGAATGCAGATTTTGAAGCGATGAAAATTGCCTTGCAGAATTGGTACAACCATGATAACGGTCAGTCCTTGCAACAAGAGTTTATTGGGTTGTTGAAGTAGGGATCCTCAAATCCAAATCCCTAAGAGTCCTGTTTTGACTTGAAGGATCACGTCTTTCGGTTGTTTTGGGAGTGAAATGTCGTTGGCTTGCATAAATGCTTTTGTTTCTTCGTTGAGACCACTGAGGTCGAAGGTCCCGTATTCCATGGCTTGTTTTTGGGCTAACAAATTTTCGTAAAGTCCCTCGCTCACCTGTATCGTGAATTCTTCGCCCGTTTCGATCAATTTGCAAACAATGAAATAACGTGAGTAGCTGTACGAATATTTGTAATCGTTTTTAGGTGCTTTTTCGTAGGCATCAAGGATTTCAATGGGAATAGATTCGCTGGTGCTTTGTACGTCATTGATCATACTTGCGCCACCTGTTGTTCCCCAGGAAATGAGTGCTATGCTTATCAGGTGAATCAGTGTTTTACCAAATACAGGCAATTCTTTGAACGCATTGAATTTAAAAAACACGTGAAGAAACAACAGACTGAATGCGGTTGCAATGAGAATGAAAATGAGGTAATATGCCCCTATTACAAGGTCAAAAGAATTGATGATATCTCCTTTGCGTCCGGTAATGATTCCGATTATTCCAAGCGCTATGAAGAGCAGGTATATTACTGTGATCCAGATAGATTTAGTTAGCTTCATTGTTCAATTTAAGCAAGAGAGATTCAATAAATTCTAAGTGCGCTTTGAGTTCGTTGCAATCGTGTTCGCGTTCTTCTTGGATTGCTTTTTCAAATTGGAAAATGCCATAGCGCGGTTTTTTATTTGGTATGTGCTGAATGGCTAGTTCCAACTGGTATTTATCGAAATTGTATTTCAGAGGTTCCATCAAATAATTTTCGTGATCAAGTAAGAACTTCACGAAACTTGGCTGGGTCAACTTGCGCTGAAAATGAGGTGTAGGATTTCTTAAGAAAACTTGAAAATGTTCTGTAAGCACATTTTTTTCTTGCATTTTGTGGTATCCGTCCTGTTCCAAAGCATATTGTAAGCCTTGCTTATTTGAAATAAGAAAAAGGCCGTCTTCTGTTCGAGGGGTCGTTGCAATAAACTGATAAAACCATCTGTAAAACCGTTCCTCAGTTGATCTTGGGTTTAACTTTCTATGCTCTTTGTAGAATTGGATTTCGTAGCCATTCTTTAGCTGTTTTTTGAAACCAAATTGAAGTTCGTGGATAGCCATTTTTGTGCTTGGATTCAAGGGCGCATAAATCTCAAGTTGAAGCATTTCTGCTAAATAATTAGCGCTTTCGATCAATCGGGTTTTGATTTGTTTGTCGTAAGCAATAAAATGAAAGATCAATTGAAAGAATAGTGGAAGTGCAATAAAACCAATACCCAAAATACCAAGGTAGGCTTCTGCAACGTCGGGATCTGGCGGGTAAATTTTGATCAAAATAGCACCGAGGGTCATAAAAGCCAGTATGGCACCATACTTTTGAATAACGGGCATTTTTTTTCGATTCGCCAGAATGAAAAACACGATGAGCAGGATGATCAAAGCAAGAATTAGTCCTGCGCCGTAGATGATGATTTTGTCAGATTGCGTCATGTCACTAAAATAATGGATTTTAGCATTATGCGGGCAAGAGGATGCGTTTATCCGATTTTTGACAAATCTCTGTCGTGAAAATCTTTTGTTAGCGCAATGTATGCAGACGTGTACTTTCCATCTGGTTGTCGGACGGTGAGGGCATGTGTTTGTGGTGTTGCCAC
>VFQT010001306.1_pt1 | contig 30855 bp, 19 predicted proteins | sample 3512381 | NCBI WGS metagenome assembly VFQT01 (sample SAMN10412376, study PRJNA504923) | tailings metagenome | isolation source: Relicate 2 Philex TSF3 active mining site | place: Philippines: Tuba, Benguet | collected 2017-08-29
GTGGCCGACCTCAGGCGGCATCTGGTGACGGAGTCTCACTGCGGTCCGTGCCCACGGACAGGCAGCGATCAATCTGACGCACGGCCTGCCGCAGACGCTTGCTGTTCTCCACAATGGCCAGCCGCAGAAAACCTTCACCCTCAGGACCAAAACCACGCCCCGGACTGACAGCCACGCCACCCTCGTTCAACAGCTTCATCGCAAAATCAATCGAACCCATCTTGCGCCACGGTTCCGGAATCTCCGTCCACACAAACATCCCGGCCCTGGGCACAATCGGATTCCAGCCAATGCGTCGCAGACCGTCACAGAGGGCATCACGCCGCGACTGATACTCGGTCGCCATCTCATCAATCGCATGATCACAGTGCCGCATCGCGACAATCGCCGCAATCTGAATCGGCTGGAAAATGCCGTAGTCGTAGTAACCCTTGATCGTCGCCAGGGCCCGCACCATCTCGCGGTTGCCGCAGCAGAAACCAATTCGCCAGCCCGCCATGCTGTAGCTTTTGCTCATCGATGTCAGCTCAATGCCCACATCCAGAGCCCCCGGAGTCGACAGGAAGCTGGGAGCCTTGTAGCCGTCGAAGCACACGTCCGCGTAGGCAAAGTCACTGATCACCAAAAAATGGTGCTTCTTTGCCAGACGCACCAGCTCAACAAAAAAGTCCTGTTCGACAACTGTGGACGAGGGATTGTGGGGGAAGTTCACCACCACCAGCTTTGGCTTCGGCACCAAATGCTCGCACGTGTACGCAATGTTCCGCAGAAACTTGTCCGGATCGCGAACATCCAGTGCAATCACGTTGCCGGAGGCCAGCATCACGGAATACACGTGGATGGGGAACGAAGGAGCCGGAACAATGGCTGTGTCCCCGGGGCCCATCATCGCCAGACACATGTGGCTGAAACCCTCCTTGGATCCCAGACAGGCCAGCACCTCATCGTTGGCGTCCAGTCGTACGCCATACCGTTTCATATAGCGAGCCGCCACTTCCTTGCGCAGGTTGCCGATGCCGTTGGATACGGAATAGCGGTGGTTGCGAGGATCTGCGAGCGATTCTTCGATCTTCTGGACAATTTGCGGATCCGGAGGATCTGTGGGGTTACCCATCCCAAGATCAATCACATCGACCCCGGCAACTCGCAGTTGATACTTCCGCTTGTTGATCGTGCCAAACAGATACGGAGGCAACCGGCGGACGCGATCAGCCACGGGAATGGAAAACGGATTGTCTTCGAACAGAACTTCAGATTCGCTGCGCATGGCAATTTCCGAGCATTAAACCGGGTGGGTAGAACCCGACAGTCAGCCGGGTCCCCCCGAATTCTAAAGAGCCCGCCGTTTCCAGGCGACAGCGCATTTTCCGAATCTCCTGAAACCGCAAATCATTCTCAGAAGCTCCGGCATCAACGGCCGTACCAGGCGACCAGCGGAGCAATCTGCCGCAACTGCGCCAGCTGCTGCACTCGCCGCCGCGAAGTCCTCAATGCCAGCACCGGCGAATACCCGAAATTGTGGTCCAGCATCGCCAGCGCCGCCTGCACATCCCGCAGCTGCAAAACCCCGCGATCCTCGCCGGACGCACGCAGACGAGCCACCCACAGGACCGCCGGATACATCAGCACCAGCGATCGCAGCCCGTCAATCACCGAATAGTCATAAAAGGCCGGACCACAAAACGCTCGCCCCTGCAGCTTCACATGAAAATACCGGTGAAACAGCTCGTCAATCTCACGACTGCCACCGCCAAAACCTCGCTCCAGCTCCGCAAATCGCACCCGCCGACGCGGCCCCGCCAACCCCGCACGCTCCACAAATGCCACACGCACCGAATTCGGATCGGGCGTCCGAGGCACCATGCCCAGACCCAACGTCATCCGCACACCCTCCAGCAGCAGTCGCAAACGCCGCTGCGGGCCGGCCGCCACCGTCTCCGCCGTGTCGTGACGCAGCAGCTGCGCCACCAGCTGACGCAGCATCATTCGCGCCAGTCGCTGCGGCCGCAACTCCGCCGGTGCCGCCTCCGCTCCCGCTGCTGCACCCGAAAACGCTCGCTCTGCCGTCACATACAAAGCCGGCAATAAATGACCAAATGACTCCTCGGTCACCGCGTCCGGACGGGACTGCTCCAGTAACTCCAGCAGCAGCAGAAGTCGCTGCAAACGCAGCGCCATAGACAACGCGGTCTGCTCCAGTCCCCGCTCAATCCACGCCAGCAACCGCGTCAGTCGCCCCCAGTCAAACTGCAAACCCGCGCGCAATTCCGGACAGGCAACCTCAGCACGCTTCGACTGCAATGCCTCCGACGCCAGTGACTCGATTTCAGCACGAGCCCCCGTGACGGAAACCCCCAGATTCTGCACAACAGACGGACAACTAAACCGCAAACTGGCCGTCAAACCCGCACCCGCAGGATGAATCGCATAGGGATACATCCGACAGGCCAGCGGCTTCGCAGCCTCGCCATGCTTCGAATGAATTCGACACAGTCCGGCGTCGTCCAGAAAAACACAGGCCCCGTCATCACGATGATTCAGACGCCAGCCGCCCCCTGCCCGCACCAGCAACGGTCGATCCGTCGGTACACCATCCGCCGACACCCAGCCCTGACTCTCAATCCGCTGCCGCTCAGACTCCGTAATCGTGATCTCATGCTCGCGACAACAGCCGCCACAGTTGTGACAGCTCCAGTTCTGCAGCATCGGCAACAACACCGAAATTCGACTCATGCTGCACCCATAGAAAAAAAGCTCTGGCGGAACGCCAGAGCTTCACAGGCAAACGTTTGCACGATTCAGGCAAATCGGCGTCGGTCTTCCGATCACTTCTTCGGAGTTGTGCAGGTTCCCAGCTCGTCAGCCATGGATGTCTTCTTCTCACTGATGCCGGGGCACTGCGGAGCCATCTCGGCGTTCAGTGCAGTGTAGTCCTTCCAGGCTTCCGGCAGGTTGTCCGCATGGAAGATCGCAGCCACCGGGCATTCCGGCACGCAGGCCTCACAGTCAATGCACTCTTCCGGGTGAATGAACAGAATCGCTTCACCCTCGTAGAAGCATTCCACCGGGCAAACGACCACACAGTCAGTGTACTTGCAGTTGAAACACGGTTCAGCAACAACGTGAGCCATGGAAACGCCCTTCTGTCAACTTGAAACGGATATCCGAGCAGGCTGAGTCAGCAGCTACTGACCTGGCCGTTGAAATTCAGTGCACAATACACCGCTTTATATTGCATCCTTTTCGACATTTTCCAGACACGTTTCCCGCGGATTTTTGAGGGAAACAAATTGAGACACAGTCTCTGTTGTGTCCGGAAGCCGCCGGCTCAGACGCCACCAGTCTCATCAAAGGAATCGTTGACGGTTGTGCAGTTGGTTTTTCGGCTGATTCGCTTCAACAACCCCCGCAGCACCTTCCCCGGACCCACCTCGTAAAAGTCGTCACAGCCCTCGCCCAGCATCAGATTCACAGAATCTTCCCAGCGCACCGGGCTGACAACCTGCCGAATCAGCAGGTCTCGAATTTCTTCAGGATCCGAATGAATTCGACCGTCCACGTTGGAAACCACCGGAATTTCGGGCGATCGCAGTTCAACCGCAGCCAGCACTTCCGCCACAGCTTCGTCCGCCGGATGCATAATTCGCGTATGGAAGGCGCCGGCAACCGCCAGCGGAATCGCTCTCCCACCGGCAGCAACTGCCAGTTCCGCCGCACGCTCACACGCCGCAATCTCACCACTGACCACCAGATTGCCAGGACACAGATAGTTGGCAATCTGCAGAATTCCATGAGCCGATGCTTCGGCCACAATCTGCTCAACCTGCGGCTTCTCCAGCAGCAGAATGCTGACCATGCCGGATGGCGTCGCGTCCGAAGCCGCCTGCATCGACTCGCCACGCCGCTTCACCACCCGCAAACCGTCCTCAAACGACATCGCGCCCGAAAACACCAGCGCTGTGTACTCGCCCAGACTGAGCCCCGCAGTGACCTCACACGACAGGGCCACCGACGGCATCTCCGCCCGCAGCTTCTCCAATGCAGCCAGACTGGTCACAAACAGCGCCGGCTGACTGATCACCGTCGAATCCAGCTCCTCCGACGGACCATTAAAACACAAGGCCGCCAGATCATAACCCAGAATCTCAGCGGCACGGTCGTAAAGACTGCGAGCCGCCGGGAAGGTCTCCGCCAGACGCCGCCCCATGCCGACATGCTGAGCACCCTGGCCGGGGAAAAAAATCGCTACTTTGGCCATAACCGGATCCCTGCAGAATTCCGACCACCACGACAGACCGATTCTCAGACAGGACTGCCCAACAACTCAGTAATCTGCGCGTTGATATGGTGACTGGACATCTCCGTCGCCATCCGCAAAGCATTCCGGATCGAACGATGATCGCTGGACCCGTGGCAGATGATGCAAACGCCGTCAATTCCCAGCAGCGGAGCCCCACCGGACTCGCGATAATGAAACTGATCCGTCAGCTGATCCAAAGTTCCCTGAGCCAGCTCACGCTCTGTACTGAGCTGCTTCAGCAGAGTCCGACCCACCGTCTTCAGCAGGAACTCCGCCATCCCCTCGCTGACCTTCAAAATCACATTGCCCACGAATCCCTCGCAGACGATCACATGAGTATCCCCGTGGTAGACGTCCCGCCCCTCCACGTTACCCACATAGTGCTCGCGGATCACCGACTGCTGCAGCAGCGTGTGAGTCTCACGGTACAGATCCGTGCCCTTGCCCTCTTCACTGCCAATATTCATCAGGCCAACACGCGGTGATGCCACTCCGAGCATCTTCTGAGCATACACGTAGCCCATCAGAGCATACTGGGCCAGATGCTCAGGACGAGCCTCAGGGTTGGCACCCACGTCCACCAGAATGCAGGACCCCTTCAGAGTCGGCAGACGCACAGCAATCCCTGGACGCTTCACACCCTTGAGAAACAGTCGAGTCCTTAAACCGGCGGCAACCACCGCACCCGTGTGACCCGCACTGACAACCGCGTCAGCCAAACCCTGAGCCATCAACTGCCAGCAACGGGCAATCGAACAGTTCGGCTTTTCGCGCAGGGCTGTCGTGGGCTTCTCATCCATCCCCACCCAGCCCTCAGACTCGACAATCCGCACCGCTGCCGGCAACGGACCCGTCCGCTGGAGCTCTTCCTCAAGACGCGCACGATCACCAACCAACAGAACTTCCAGTCCCGGGTTCAGCTCTACAGCTTCAAATGCCCCCAGGATGTTTGGCCCCGGAGCATAATCGCCGCCCATCGCGTCGAGTGCGATCCGCATCGCAGACTATTCCTCTGATTCCTCAACCAGAGTCCGACCCTGGTAAAAGCCACAGTTGGGGCAAATCACGTGAGTCGGTGCGAAAGTGCCGCACTGCGGACACTTCGCCAACTGACGCGGCTTGATCGCGTTGTGGCTGTTACGCTTACGCGATCGCGACTTGGAATGCCTTCTTTTGGGTTGGGGCATGACAAAACTTCCAAACTGAAAATGGCAGATTCACCAGAGAAATTCAACAAATGCTGCCGTCAGCAGCACCTGGCACAGAACGCACACCACACTGCCCGACAGGCCGCGAATGTTGTATCTCGACCGACCGACAGGCACCGCAAAACACTTTCCGCACAGTTTTCCAACGAAAACTTACGGATCACACGCCGGCAGCCTGCACGGGCGAATCGCGTATCCTGTCACCTCACCGGCGGAAAGTCAAGGAAGACCCTGGGTTTGGTGCCGGATTCCGAACTTGCAACACTCCACGCAAACAGGCTACTGTCAATCACCCCCTCCCTGACACACACATTCAACAACTGAACAAAAGTGCATATATGTCGACGGCAGACTTCGAAAAACTCGGCACACTCTTCCTCGGATACGAACTGCCAAATCCCGCACACAACACCACAGACACCACAAGCCCACACACACAACAGACCCCGCTGCTCTATGACTCACGCGACCTCACCACCCACGCCGTGATCGCCGGCATGACCGGCAGCGGCAAAACCGGACTCGGTATCGCACTCCTCGAAGAAGCCGCCATCGATGGCATCCCCGCCATCTGCATCGACCCCAAAGGCGACCTCGGAAACCTGCTGCTCACCTTCCCCAACCTTGAACCCGCGGACTTCGAACCATGGGTCGATCCCCAGGAAGCCTCCCGACTGGGACTGCAACCCGCGGAATATGCCCGCCAGACCGCCGGCACCTGGCTGCAGGGACTGGCCGACTGGCAGCAAACCCCCGCACGCATCCGCCGCCTCCGCGATGCCGCTGATGCACTCATCTACACTCCGGCAGGTTCTGCCGGTCTGCCACTCACCGTACTCAAATCCTTCGCACCTCCCGCACACACCGAAGTCAACGACCCGGAAATCCTGAGACAACACATCCAGGCCGCCGCCGCAGGACTGCTGGCACTGCTGCAGATCGATGCCGACCCCGTCAGCAGCCGCGAATTCATTCTTCTCAGCAGCATCTTCGAATCCGCCTGGAACAGCGGACAGACACTCACCCTCGAAACACTCATCCGCAGCATCCAGCAGCCCCCCTTCGATCGCATCGGCTTCCTCGAACTGGAAGCCTGCTACCCCCAGGCCGATCGTTTCAAACTGGCCATGCGACTCAATAACCTCGTCGCCTCACCCGGCTTCGCCGCATGGCTGCACGGAGAACCACTCAACATCGACCGCCTGCTGTTCTCACCCGGCGGCAAACCACAGCTGGCCGTCATCTCCATCGCGCACCTGTCCGACGAAGAACGCATGTTCTTCGTCACCATGCTGCTGAACGAACTGCTGGCATGGATGCGACGCCAGTCCGGCACCACCAGCCTCCGCGCACTGCTGTATATGGATGAAGTCTTCGGCTACTTCCCGCCCGTCGGCAATCCACCCAGCAAACAACCCATGCTCACACTGCTGAAACAGGCCCGCGCCTTCGGACTGGGAATCGTCCTCGCCACACAAAACCCCGTCGACCTCGACTACAAAGGACTGGCCAACTGCGGCACCTGGTTCCTGGGCAGACTGCAGACGGAACGGGATAAAGCCCGAGTCCTGGATGGGCTGGAAGGAGCCGCCGGCGCCAGCGGCGCTGCGTTCAGCCGCAGCCAGATGGACCAGCTCCTGTCCAGCCTCGGCAAACGCATGTTCGTTGTCAACAACGTCCATGACAGCGGGCCCGTGCTGCTGCAAACCCGCTGGACCCTCTCGTGGCTCCGCGGACCACTCAGCCGCACACAAATCGAACGGCTGATGCAGCCCATCATCACCCACCACACCGAAACAACCGCCCCGGACTGCCGCCAGCGGCTGACCACCGCAGCCGCTGCAGCACAGCAACCCGGACAGTCCGCCACCAGCGACACCGGACGGCCCCTGCTGCCGCCCGAAATCCCCGAACTGTTCCTGCCCGCCGCCCCCGCACACGACACTGCCGAGTTCCGCCCCGCACTGCTCGGACAAGCCTCCCTGCACTTCGTCGACCGCAAGCTGGGACTCGATGTCTGGGATCAAATAACACTCATTCATCCGGCTGCCGAAACCCTGCCCGCCAATCCGTGGGAACAGGCGGAGGAATGGGATGAAGCCGGTTTCAGCCCCGACACCACCGCACCCGCCGACACCCACACCCCCTTCCGCCAGCCCCCCGCGGAACTGGCCCGCAATCGCGCCTTCTCTGCCTGGACCACCGCACTCAAAAATCACCTCTACAGCACCCGCCGACTGACCGTTCTCAGCTGCCCCGCAGCCGACCTCAGCTCGGAACCCGGGGAATCGGAATCCCGGTTCCGCATCAGGCTGCGTCAAAAAGTCCGGGAAACCCGCGACCTCGCCGCCGAAAAACTGCGCCGCAAATACGCCGCCCGCCTGCAAACCCTGGAAGGCCGACTGGCCCGTGCCGCTGACCGCATCGAAAAACAACAGGCACAGCAGTCGGGCAAACGCCTGTCCGCCGCCGTCAGCTTCGGCACCACCGTGCTGAGTGCACTGCTGGGCCGCCGAGCCCTCACGGCAGCCAGCGTCAGCCGCGCCGGTTCCACCATCCGCAGCGCCTCGGCCGCCGCCGAAAAAGCCGGCGACGTCCGCAACGCCGAAGAACAGCACCAGCTGCTGCAGCAGCAGTACGACGAACTGCAACACGAACTGGAAGCCGAGCTGCAGCAGGTGACCGCCGCACACGACGCGGACCTGCTGCCACTGGAACAGCACCAGATCCCGCCCCGCAAAGCCGACATCGTCATCAACGGCGTCTCACTGCTGTGGCTGCCCTTCGACAGCTCCGGCAACCCCGCCTTTTAAGGGACAGCACCAGTGTCGCGTTTCGCTCCGCGAAACGTGCCACCACCCGGCACACACCACCCGACAGACCCCGCAGGCCACACTACACCTATAGGTCCCACAGGACTTATAGGACCTATGGGACCCAGACAAAAAAAACGCCCGGTGTCGCAGGACACCGGGCGTCTTCAGTCGACTGAAAACGGCTCACGCCGAATATCAGAAATCGTTACCGGAAATTGGGTCCTCAACCGCGAAGGCCTGGCGACGGGCACCGCCTGGTGTCAGCAGGCGAACGTAAACATCCGCGTCGATGCTGTCAGCCAGAGTCTTCGCGCTGCCGTCGCAGAATGAAAAGCAGCACAGGCTGGGGTGACGGCTGTTGGGATACGGTGCGGAACCATCAGCGACGCTGGTCTGGCGGTTAATCCAGGCGACCGTTGTGGCTGGATTCGCACTCAGAACTCGGAAATTCAGACCGGTTACAGGGGCAACCGGAAACACAAACGAAGAACTGCGAATCGAAGGATCTGCCCAGGTCTTTGATCCCGTCACCGAATCCGCACCCGCATTTACATTTTCCGAAAACATGACTGTGTTACCAGCACCGTCATAAATTCGACCAATGTTAGCGCTGCGCGGAGCGGAGCTGGCCAAAACGGCCGACCCAGTCAGCGGAACATCAACATCAATCGACGGGATAAACACGCACAGCTCAGCCGTCAGGTCCACATTTGTCGCTGATCCGGCTGTCGTTCCGTCCCAATTGAACGGCTCAGCAGTAGGATGATGTCCCAGATTTGAGGCGGTTGACGGAGTGTTTGTCGTGACATCAACGAATTGGTCACCAATCCCCGCATTTGCCACGTAGGACAAACCCCCATCCTTTGCATCTGCAGTCGCGTCCACCGGGCAGGTCAGAATCGGAATGTTCACCTGACCAACCGCCGGATTCCCGCCTGCGTTGTACGCTACGCTACGATTCCAGCGCTCATAAACAGCCAGCTGATCCAGATTCGGCAGCAAATCCACCACCCAACTGCGCCCCGGCACCAACGATTCTTTGGTTCCGTTCGCATCACGATCCTCCCCCAGGTACGTTCCCGATGCCGGCAGACGCCCCTTGTTCGCTTCCGCATAGGCCAGGGCCGCCGTCGTCACGTTCCGCAGATTGTTCAGACACTGCGTCCGGCGAGCTGCTTCACGAGCAGACTGGATCGCAGGCAGAATCAATGCCATCAGCGTGGCGATGATGGAGATCACCACCAGCAGTTCAATAAGTGTGAATCCGCGCCGATTGGTTCTCGACCGGATTTGTGAACGACGCGTCTGCATAGTAAGGATCTCCCCGGAAAGCAGATCTAAAACCTGACCTGACTGACTGTACAAAAATTCATGTATTCCGTTGGGGGCCGCTGCCGACAGCCACAACCCCCCACTTCAATAACGCAACTTCCGGTCTGCGGTCCGCAAAAAAAAGACCGTTCACCAACAAATTGCGAAATTCACCCGAAACTCAATGTTTTCACACCCCAACATAACCACACAACATCCCGGACGCAACTACCGGATACCCTCGCCACTGTCGCAATTTGCCACACCAGGCAATTTTGATCCGGAAAAATCACACACACCCTTCAGCACAGACCGTCATTCAATCTCTGCTCGAGCCTTGATCAGGCGCTTCCAGTCAAAATCTCCGGAACCCGGATCATACGCCCGAAAAGCCTCCGTCCGGTCAATCACAAACACCGCCCGCTGCTGCCAGCCGGGGTTGACATTCGTATTGCCGTCCGTCGTATCAATGTCAATTCTCGAACCAATCCGATACAGACCGGTTCCCGTCTTCTGACCGCTCACCGTTACCGTATGCTCAACCGCCTCAAAATACGCCGCCGTTGCATACACAATAAACGTATTGCTCACCGTCGTCGTATTGTTCATCAGCTTTGACAGCACCTGATGCTGATGCTGCAGGGCCGCCGCACCCGCATTCTTGTGCTGCCCCCGACTGTTCACCTCCAGCCAGTGCCGGTTCGTCTGATTATCGCCGTCTGTCACGTCCGCCGTGAGCGTTCTGAGTACTGTTGATTCAACTCCGTTGTCATCAGGTACACCTGAGTTGAACGGCTTGCGGTATCCATACGAGCGGAAAGGTTTGGCCTTCACGGTCCCCGGAATCAGCATGTTGCGCTGGCCCGGAGTCGCTGCAAACTGGTCATAGCTCGATGAAAAATCACCGTCCCTCGACAGCAGAAACTCCTGCCAGCGATCCCGATTCACCGCATTGCCGTTCTCGTCCGGACTGCGATCTGTCGTGAACGGTGCCACAGCCCCGTTGCCCGTCGTATCCAGCAGCATCGGGTTATCCACCAGCCCGGCATACACTTCCCAGTATCTCAGAGTATTCAGATTGATCCTGCCCGGCAGCCGCTCCAGCGATATGTAATTGCCCAGCATCCGATGCACTCGCGAAGGCACCTCCACCAGCTGCAGCAGTCGATACCAGCGATTGTCCCGCGCACGATTGACCGCCGCGCTCACTCCCGAATCATTCAGGAAATCCGGCTGCAGAAATTTGGCCGCACCCGCCACCAGGGCATCCGGAGTCGGATTGCCGGCAGCCGGCGGCTGAGCCTGCTGCCGCGGATTGAAATTCAGCCGCTCAATCACCGACGTCAGCTTCCCCGGTCCCACCAGCGGAACACTGAACAGCTCGCCCGTTGAAGCAAAGTCGCGATCAAAATGTGCCTGCCACAAATTGAAGCCGGCCGTTGCTGTAATGCTGTTCCTGCCAATCTCACCCGCGCCCCCATTTCGGGCGACAATCGTGTTGTAACGCAGGTTGGCAGGAGTTCCCGTGAAGGCACCGCGAGTCGAATCGGCCAGGGGTTCCCGACGCTCCTCACTGGCAATATTCGGCAGCCGGTTCTGCTGCAGCTGCGTTGCCATGTCGCCGTCCGCAATCGCCAGGTCCCGGAACTCCACCCGGATAATGTCCACATCCACCCACGGATTCGGATCCTGACCGGGAACCGAACCGTGCGTCAGGGCCGGCATGTTCGGATTCGCACGTCGCTGCAGCACCAGGTCAAACCCGAGGCCGCCAACAGGTGCGTCAAAGCTGCCGCCGTACAGACTGTTCATCGGAGTATTCCCGGCGTACGTCTGCAGGTTCTCAAGGAAGGCCCCCGGATTCGTCGTCGGATTGCCGGCCTGATCCACCATCACAAATCCCGGATTGTGATCCGGATGCAGCAGGTCCAGATTGCAGCGCGGCTTCAGCTCAGCCGCATTCGGATCCGTCCGGTTGGTGCCGTTGTTGGGCAAAGTCCCGTTGCTGGTGTTTGGAGCAATCAGGTCAAAAGTGTTATCAAGATCAAAGTCCACAAACAGATCGCTGCTGACCACATCCGTCGTGGACGCTGTGGCAACCGAATATCGCTGCCCTCCGGGAATTGTCTGGTTCACAGCCGACTGACCCGTAAACGCAAAGGCTCGATACGGGTTGCCACCATTGGATGTGCCCCCGATCGGATCTGCTGCGTTGACTCGATCATGCCGCACGATTCGCCACATGGCATTCGCCATCGTCGTGTTGTTCTTCGTAGCCAGCGGCACCGCGTTCGGCCGCAGATTCTGCAGTTCAACAAACAAATGGTTGCGACCGGTCTCATCCGGATACAGTGTGGCCGGATGGTCGACCGTGGCAGCCGGAGTCGCAGTCCCTACCGCCAGCACTTCGCTGAAGGCCAATTCCTGAGCTTCCACACCATAGACCACACCGCGAGCCGCACTGTCTTCGCGGCTGCGACCACTGTCCGTAATCCTGGCAAAGTTCGGGTCGGATTCCAGAACCGGCACAGTCTCCATCGTGTACGGATCGTCGTCCAGGTTCCAGCCCCCGGCAGTACCGGAACTGTCGGGCCCCAGATTCTTGTCATACTCGAACTTCGTCACCACGTTGTCCGTGTCCATGGCATCCACGAGGTTCACGGCAAACTGAGCCATTTCGCGCAGCTGATGATGCGTGTACAGCGCTGTGCCTTCCGCCGCATTCGGATCGTTGGTCCCCAGCGAGCTGCGAACGGTCGTGCCGACAGTCTGAGCCCCGCCGATTGTGTACAGCAGCACATAGATATCGCGAGCCAGCTGCTGGCGATCACGTCGCGCCCAGTACTCCCGCTGCTCAGCCGTAGTCGGAGGCCAGACCACCGGATTCGCCGGATCAAACACGGGAATCGTGGTCGCATTGACCACCGTATTGCCCTCAGACGCGGCAGGATGCTCGGTCAGAGGACGGAACCGCAATCCGGCCCGCCGCATGTACCGCAGAAACTGCACCGGCTGCGACTGCTCATGCGGAGTCTGTTCGGTGCGTTCCACGTCCAGCAGATGATTGATGCTTAACGGCAGCTGTCCGATCAGATCGCGACTTTCACCGGCTTCCAAAGTCAGCAGCCGACGCACCTGGGGACGGAACGGGTCCGTCGCACTGTAAGGGCGACCGTTGGCCGGAGTATTACCGTAAGCCGGAGGAAACTCGCGACGGCCATCGCCATCCGCATAGCCATCGTTGTTGGCATCGGGACCGTCCGCATCAGCATTAAACTCCCATGCCCGCGGTCCGTCGTCTGAGGTACCCAGCGTCAGGTCAGCCCCCAGATCATGACTCATCATGTAACGCCGCAGACTGTTCGACAGCGTCGTGAACTTCTCACGCACATCGTTGTTCGCACTATTCTCGAAGGCGAACGGAGCCAGATCGCTCAGTCGCTCGCTGATGTCCGCCGGCTTGTCAGCCGGCTGCATCTGCAGTGACAGCAGGTCCGCCGGAGCAAAGATCTGGTCGAACTGCTTCTGAGCGTAATTCGGATCGAAAATCGTCTCCAGCGGATCCTCAAACAGAGCATCATAGAACGGATCAAGAATCAGGTCGTCAGATGCCTGCACACCAGCGTCGTAAACGCCGTTCGGCCCGAACGCGTAGCGAGCAACCGTATCGTCCATACCACGATTGACCGTGTAACCCTTGTAGCGAGGCCAGCGTTCCGGACCGGTGCTGGACGGGTCGCGATGCAGGACTGCCTGCCGCGGACTGCCAGCCACCGTTGTGAAGGCTGTGCCGTTGTAACCACCGTAATCAGCCGACGTGCTGCGACCTGTTCCGGCATAATCCATCGGCGTCCCAAAGGCGCGAATGCGACGCTGACTGAGATCCGCTTCGCCCTCCAGTCGGTCCTGGTTGTCATCAAACCCATTGCGACCATTGCCGTTGTAACTGCCACCGAAACGGATACCGGTATTGCCGGACTGCTGAGCATTGCCGCTGCGGCCCGGACGCGGCAGATCAGCCAGCAGAAAACTGCCACCGGACTTGTAAGTGTTGTAAACGCGATCCGCCTCGCCCCAGCGACCCGCAAAAATCCCGTTCAGGTTTCCCCCGGAGAAATCACCACGACCACCCAGCAGCCAGATCCACTCCATATTCGCCTGTTCCAGACGGTTGGAAGGAGCACGACCGAAATGAGCATTGAACTGAGGGATCGAAGAATGTCCGGTGACCAGCGGCCGCTGCAGCGCCCACAGCGGATTCACCTCGTTCGGCCCCAGCCCCAGATTCGAACGCGACACAAATTGATTGTCCAGCTGCCCGTCCAGCACCAGGCCACCGGCCGCGTTCGTCAGATCACCCAGCCGATTCAGCCCCGCCAGATTCCCGTGCACGTTCAGGTCAATCAGCGAATCCAGATCGTAGATCGTCAGGGAATGCAAAATCGCATACTGCACACCATCTGATGTCTCCTGAATCGGGAAATTCAGGTCCATCCAGATGCCTTCCTTTGTACCGTCCCCGTCGTTGTCCACATCCAGCTCATAGTTGTCCGGATGCGACCCCGTCCAGATCCCCAGCTCGCCACGCTCAGGGCGATTCCCCGAATTGTTCGTGTTGTCCGCAGGCACAAACGGAAATCCACCCTGCAACCCAAGCGCCGTCGCCTCACCCGCCAGCACATAGCGAGGCACGAGGGTGCCGTCGTCCAGCCGACCGGCAATGTGGAGAGGATGCGGACGAAAACTGCGAGCCGGGAAGCGGGCGGTATTCCGATTGACGCCATCAAATGACTGAATCCAGTCGGCATCCGTCACAATACTGCTGCCTGCCGGACCGTTGGCCAGCGATGACTTCATGTACTGCGGACGAAAGAACGACGGAATCAGCACATTCACTTCTTCAAACCTGGGTGTCGCAGACGGCCCGTTGTCGCGAATGGCCTTGCCCCGAAACGCCAGAAACAGATTGTTGATGTCCGGGTACGTGTAATCCACATCCGGAGCCGGGGGCTGCGGCACAGCAGCACCGCCAACCTGACCTTCCAGACCGCGCGCCCGATAGGACATGTGCGATCGAGCCACCCCGGAGTCCACAAACTCCAGCCAGTCCAGATTCGGATCCACACTGATGTCCGCGACACCATCCTGATTCTGATCCACAACCGCGTATCCGCCAATGTCCCCCAAACGCACTCCCTCACCGGAATGCGGCTGAACATCACTGCCCACGAGGTTGGATACGAGGGCATGTCGGCGAGTCGTGCTGTAGAGAATGCTGGCACGGTCCTGGGGCGTATCCGAGGTGCCCACAATCACCTGTCGCAGCATGTGATCAAACACATTCGGCGGCTCATCCACCGCAAACTTGGCCGCATCACTGAAGTTCTCCGCCGCCTGACGCTCCTGCGCAGCAAACGTAAAGAACACCATCCCCATGAAAGCCAGCAGGCCCAGCAGGGCAATCACAATGACCAGCGTGGACCCGCGGCGGTCTGTCGCCTGCGGCTGGCTGAAATTGAAGTTTGTTTTCATGGTCTCGGGCTCCTTCAGCACCGAACAGGCCCGCCCGGTTCTGGAGCAAACAATCAGGAACTGGTTCTTGTCTCAGGCCACCGGGATCACACCCGGTCGCCTGCACGCAGGTCACTACTTTTTATCCGTCAGCGGCAACACCAGAGTCAGATTCCTCTGAGTATCACTGGTCTGGTCGTGGAACCGCAGAGTCAGTCGAATCGAGGTCAGCGGGCGACGATTGTCAATCGACTCCCACTCCAGTTCATCATTCCGCTCACGCACACGACGGCCGGGAGCCGTCGGGAAACCAGGAGCGATGCTGGCGTGCGAAGTACCACTGCCCTGGCGGCCCACACAGCGATAGGCAACCTGAAACTTTTGCGCCGGCATCTCGTCATACTGGAAAATGGAGTCAGGAGGATTGGCGCCACGCGGGGCATCCACCCACGGCACAAACACCACGTCACCCAGTTCGTACACCGTGCCCGGCTGCCAGTAACCTTTGTTGTCCGCGCGGCGAGTCTGACGATCAGGCTCAGCAGTCGGCGGCACCGGCAGGCCAGGACGAGTCGGCCCGTTGGGATAAACAGGCGGAGTATACCGGTAAGCGATGTGCGGTGGATGACGAGCCCCCACGACGGCAGGGTCCGTGTCCGGATGCCACGTGTCGAACACACCGATCGATGAACCCTCAGGTCCCTGTCCGTCAGCATCCGCAAAACGCCGACCCTGATGATAGTCACCCGGCAGCGTAAACGTGTTGCCCGAAAGATCCCTCATGCGAAACAACTCGTTGTGCCCCGGAGTCGTGTACTTCTGCAGACGTTCGTCCCAGATCTCCACCTTCATCTCATGCACATCCGACAGCACCAGGTCTTCCATCCGGCGAGTACCCCCGCGGCCAGTCCCCGCGGCCGCATTCGAGAATTCCCGAACCACCCCCGTCGCGATATTCAGCGTCAGGTCATTCGCGATGTTAAACGGATTGCCGTCAGGGTTGTTCCCAACCCCAAACACCTGATTCGTTCCAAACAGTACCGCCCGGCGCTGCGGCCAGTTGAAATTCACCGCAGACGTTTCCGCCTGCAGAAACCGCCCGATAAATGCACCGTTCAAAAACTCGTGCTCACGCGAAATCCCCGTGAACTGGTTGAAACCAAACCGATACGCCGGATTTGCCACCGCAGGTACAGTCCGAGCCTGTTCGTTGTTCAAGGCTGACAGGCCGACGAACTGAGCCTTCCCGGTGGCCGCCGCCGCAGTCGCCGAATAATCGAAGTACGTCCAAAAGTCGTCAGTCGCCACAGCCCCTGAAGATGTCTGCACCGAAAAATTGCCGCTGCCGGAAGTGAAGTAGTCCTGACCACGGCTGGTCGTGGGCTGCTCGTCCAGTTCACGTCCCGCCACCGGCAACGGCTGACGCAGCAGCATCACACGTCGATACAAATTGCCGTTCCTCACGAAGTAACAGACTTCCGCCGCCGTCGAGCTGCCCGTGTTGTTCACCGTCAGACTGCTGTCGTCCGCTTCCGGCTGATTCGGATTCACTGACAGACTGGTCGATGTATTCCCCGACGGATCATTCAACAGCACGGCCCGACCATAGTACGGCGAGCTGTCCGTGTCCTCCTGCAGCATGTCCGCACTGACAGTGAACTGCACCAGATCGTCCTGACCGCTGTAAGGGTCATTGGTTGAGATGTACAGGTACCCGGCCCGAGTGCCAAAAGGCGTCGGTGATGTCGCTGTACTCTCAGTCGGATAAAACGGCAGCGGATAACGCTGCGTGCGATGCGAAAAATCGCCCTTGATCAGCGTCGTTAAAGCCCTGGCTTTCTGGTCATGGTTGGAAATGCCCCGCTGAGTACTGACGCTGCCTGAGGCCATCGAAAAAATCGACGCAAACAGACTCATCATCAGCAGCACCAGCGCCACCGAGACCAGCATTTCCACCAGCGTGAAACCAGTACGGCTGATTCCAGCCGGCTGCCGTTTCAAATCGCGTTTCATCAGTTCTCCCCCGCCTGCAAAGCTGCCGGCAGACTCAGTGATCCCATCGGATACACATCCACCACACCGGGAAGAAACATGGCACCCGAATACACCGCCGAAGTGCTGCCCGTCGGAAAAGCTCCCGCGTTCGCCACCACCTCAGACTCCAGAGTCAGCCGATATTTGTAAGCTCCCCAGAACCCCGCTTCACTGGTCGGAATCAGACCTGAGCTGGGCCGTGTTTCATGGTTGGTTATCCGGTACCAGCGAGCATTCAGGGCATCAAACACATACGCACCGCGTTTCAAAACCGGCTCCGTTCCGTCCGCCGCGTCGTTCACTCCCACCACAGCCAGACCCGCCCTGAAACTGGCCGGAAAAATCCGTTCGTCCAGGGGCTTGATCCCCGTGTGATAGCGAATCACCACGTCCACCCCGCGAGCCTGCCCGTCACTGCCACGACGTACCGTCAGCAGCCAGGAAAAATCCGCATCACGCACAGTCCGCAAAATCACTCGACCCACCTTGCCCAAAAACTCGGCCGGCAGACCGCGAATGTCACTGTATCCGTTGCCGTTGTAGTCCACCGGGTTGTTCCCCTGGTCGTCATACTCCGACCAGTAACACTTCAGATTGGCCGGATCCGTGTTCGTCAGCGGATACGTCTGACTGAATCGGCCGTCCTCGGAAAACAACGTAATCTCAGCAATCTCCGGGTCCGGAATCAAACCGCCAGGCCGAGTCGACGCAGACGTTGGGACCGCCACCAGATCATCCGGCAGCACAGAATCCACCAGCCTGACACCCACCGGATAACTGACATTGTTCACGCTGGTAAACAACACTTCGGCCGCACTGCTGTCCAGCTGAATCGTCCGGCCATCACCCAGACGAGCCAGCTTTGCCGACAGAAACTGCAGCGATGCCAGCTGGTCCGCACTCAGCCCGGACGATGCGATGTTCCCCTCGACATTGCCCATAAACTTTGACAGCACTCCGCCGTCATACCGCCGCAGAATCACTCGATTGCCGGCAGCATTGAGAAACCCCGGGGCTGTCCCGTCGTTGCCGAACGCGCGAGCAATCAGGTCGTCGTTGCCGTCCACTGTGCCGTCACCCGTGCTGTCCATGCTGAACAGCCCGTGATAACCAAACGGATCCACCAGGTAGTTACGCGATCCCGACGACAGAAAGTGTTCGGCCAGGGCCTTCTGCTTCTGAGCCATCGTGGAAGACAGGTCGTAGTTGCCGTCCGGGTCAAACACCAGCCGCGGATTCTGACGAATCTGAGTCTCAGCGTTGTACTTCAGAATCGCAGCGTTCGTCAGCTGAGTGGACTGGGCACTGCGGAGCACCGAGATGGGAAACAACACCATCACCGACGAAATCCCAATGCTCATGATCATCAGAGACATCAGCACTTCGGTCAGGGTCACGCCCGAGGGCAGGGCAGAGCCGGCAGAAACCAGCCCACCCGACCGACAGAACATACCAGTTGTCTGTGTGAGACGCTTCACTTCGCAGTCTCCCCTGTTTCCGCAAAGAAGTACGGATCGTCCGCAAATCCGTTCGGCGGATTACTGCCCGATGAATCCCCGTCACCAGCGTTCACCAGATGGATCGAAACACTGCCGGTCTGACCGGAAATCGTCACCACGCGACGGTCCCGCACATTGTACGGTTCACCAGCCGTGCCGAGCCCCGCAGCCCACGCCACACTGCCCGGATCAATCGCATCCGCCGGGATGAACTTCAGGCCCCCGCTGGCACTCTGCAGACTGGAATTGAACAGATCAGCAGCCTTCGCCGGGTCAGAGTCGAGTGACTTCAGAAACTCTTCCTTCAACAGCACCGAATCCTCAAGATCGCACACATACAGATGCAGGACACCGCCCGAGGCCGCGTCACCCATCAGACTGCCGCGAGGAGAATAGACGAGGTCGATGTACTGCGAATACAAAGCATTGCCAGTGCCGCCACCCGTCATTGTCGACGACGGTCGCCACGCATCAGGAATTCGCGACCCGTCCAGGTCAATCACCGTGCCCTCAGGCAGCGACGCCGGCTCGCCCGGCAGAATTCGCGGAGCCAGCTGAATCTCGTAGTCCTCAGGACCACCCGACTCAAAAGCCTGCGAACGTTCCACCGGAGTATTCCCGGGGTCACGGTAGGGAATGCCCAGCACCAGCATCTGAGTCGTCGGCGGAGCTTTCGTGATGTCGATCAGGCGAGTATTGATGGGATACCAGCTGCCGCCAGGCCCCTTCGGTATACGAATCCGCATCCCGTCAAACAGCAGTCCCCGTCGCTTCAGCTCCCACCACGCTGTACCATCTCCCACCACCATCCAGACGTTCCGCGGATCGTCCGCCACACCATCCTGGTTGATGTCAACGTTCCCGCCGCCAATGTTTGTCCGCCCGTCCAGTTCAGGATCCCAGCGCCGCAGCTGCACCACTCCGTCACTCCAGGATTCCGACGGATCGATATAGACCATCGAACTGACCGTGCGAGGATTGTTTGTGTCCAGAAACAGCCGCACTCCGCGCGGAGCTCTGGCATAAATGGCACGGTCTCTTGCCCCGGCAAGGAATGACTGAATCTGAGCCGCTGCCGCTGTGACCCGGTCACCGTCCCGAGTAAACCGGACGGTCATCAGCGTCATCGTCAGCAGTACCACCAGAATCCCGACCACAATCAGGATTTCCACCAATGTGTAACCACCACGCAGCCGCTCAGACCGCAGCAGACCATCGCGTTTCATCGACGTGCTCCTGCAGAACGATTGCGATTGGTGATGTTGTCCGTAAACGAATCACGGACAGATCCCACACTGGATTTCAACTGAGCCAGATTGCCGAAGTTGCCGCCACTGTCATCCGTCGGCTCCAGCAGACCCAGCTCTTCGTCAGCGCCGCCAGAGATAATCAAAGGCGTATGCCAGGTGTCGGGAGTATGGTAGTTGGTTTCGTTAAACTCGGTCGCAAACACAGGCTTGCCGTTTGCCCCGTTCAACCGCTCCAGCTCGCTGTACAATCGCCCGACCGGGTCGTCCGGGTCCGTCAGCAGCAGGTCGCGAGGCAAAGCACCGTTTGGCAGCGTGAGCGGAGGTGGCGACAGGCCCCGAATCAGCAGGCCCGCCGTCTCACGCTCAAGCCCACCAATCGCTCGTACATCAGTCGCATCCGACGGATCCGTCAGGTCCGGCTGAAATGGCGTCGGCGGATTCATGTCAATCAGGCGAGTCGGCCAGCGATAGTAACGCAGGGGCTGGCCCCACGCATCGATGAATTCAGGCAAACCATCCTCGTCAGTATCCGCCACTTCACGCTCGGTGAAACGGTCATTGTCAACCGCTCCCACACCATAGGACGCTGCCGCGGTCAGTGCGAAATACAGCATTTCCGCACTTTCCGTTTTGTCATCATGCTTTGCCCAGTTGCTGGTCACGCGACCAAGCACATCAGCATCCGTCGGATTTGCAGTCCCCTCGGCGATCAGCTGATCCCGGGCATACGGAGCCGCCACTGCGATGAACACGCTGTCAGCCATGCCGGGTACTTTGGACGACGTCGAGGCATGCTCCTCGATGTATCGCTCAGCCATCCGCTGCGGAAACTCAAAACGATAGGATCGCTTCCTCGCCAGAATCTCAATCACCTCGTCCCGCACACCATGAATGTTCTGCTGTGCCAGCTTCAGACGGACTATGTTGGCCGCGGCGTCAGCTCGAGCTCCCTTGAAGGCACGGTTGAACGCATCAATCCGCTGCTGCAGCACTCCGTCGATCTTGCGAATCGTCGCGGCCGTTGCCTCTGATTCAGCCTGGGTCGTCAAACCATACATCACCGAAAACGTCAGACTCATCAAAATGGCAATAATGCCAATGACGATCAACAGTTCCACAAGCGTAAACGCTCGGCGATCTGCTCCGGTTGTCCGAAAAGATGTCATACTGAACACCAGCGTCCGGAAAGAAAACGCAGCAACTGATAACCCGCACTCACACCATCACGGTGCCAGCTGACCACCCGAGAAATTCGTGATGTTGTCAACTTCCGCCTGACGATTGGCATCGTTCTTCAATGTCTCACTGTCCTTGAACACCCCGCCCGCACCGTAGAGACCATCACGACCCGGAGAAATGATCTGATAGCCGTTTGCCCGATGCGCCTGGGGAGGCTCGGATGTCTTCAAGTAAACGAATTTCAGATCCTTGTCGTTATTCGCGCCGCCAAACACGTCATAATCATCCAACTTGCCCGTATCGTTCTTTCGCAGGTAATTGCGGCCCTGGCTGGACAGGTAGAGATAAGGAGTCGTCTGGCCAGGCAGAGCATCGAGGTACTCCAGCAATTTGTCACCATCAAGATCCGTAAACCGCTCGTTCGCAAATTCAAAGAACGGACCTTCACGATTGGTGCCGGCAGTCTGCCAGGGACTGCGAGGATCCTTGGAGAACCCAATGACCATGGGTGTCCCATCCGACGAGAACTGCTCCACCCCGCCCAGAAAGAACACCAGACACTCAGCACCGTTCAGATGCAGATCCTTTGTACCATTGGCCAGTCCGCCGTTCGTGTCGAAATTGAACTGCGGCCAGATGGCTCGCACTTTGGATCGGTCGGCTGCCGGCCACTTCGAAGCGTCTCCGACCGGGGGAATGTAGAGACTGCTGGGAGGCTCCACGTTGTATACGGACTTGAATTTCGCGATGGCGTTGTCCAGCTGAGTAATATCACTGGTGACCTGAGCCACCTGGGCCCGTGACCGAGCTCCGGCAATCGCCGGCAGAATCAGTGCCATCAAAATGGCAATGATCACAATCGCCACCAGCAGCTCGATCAGCGAAAAACCGCCCCGCGCCGATCCGCGAACAGACTTTGAAATTGTCGAAATCTGCCGTCGCATCGCTGACTCCCTCACGAACTCAATCTCGCTCTCGATCAACCACACCACTTAAGCGTAGCTCGGGCTTTCCAGCCCGAGCACACAACAACACGCCAATCCCGTAGCTCGGGCTTTCCAGCCCGAGCCCACAACTGCACGTTCCTGCTCGGGCTGGAAAGCCCGAGCTACATCTTCAGTTCCACCGCTCGGGCTGGAAAGCCCGAGCTGCATCTTCAGCACGCCCGCTGCCGCATCACGACAGGTCGTTCAGCAGCTTAATCAGCGGCATGAACAGAGCAATCACGATGAAACCCACGATCAAACCCAGCACCACCACCATGATCGGCTCAAGCAAACTCACCAGAGCCTCCACGCGGACTTCCACCTCTTCGTCATACACGTCCGCGACCTTGTACAACATGTCGTCCAAAGCACCCGTCTCTTCACCCACGTCCACCATGTTCACAACCATGTCGTCCACAATCCGCGATTCCTTCAGAGGCACCGAAATCGTTTCCCCCTCACGAATCGCCGAATAAATATTGTCAAATGCCCGCACAAACACCGCGTTGCCGGCTGTGTCGCGAGCAATCAGCAGGGCCTCAAGAATCGGCACACCCGACGAAATCAAGGTCCCCAATGTTCTGGTCACTCGGGCAATCGTACCAATATGCAAAATCTTCCCGACCAACGGGATACGTAACGCCAGCCAGTCCATCACGTACGCGCCCGTCTTGTTCTTCTTCACAATCTTGACAAAGAGCCAGAAGCCGATCGGAGTAATGAACAGCATGTACCAGTAGTTCAGCATCCAGTCCGAAATGTCGATCAAAAACACCGTCACACCCGGCAGCTCCACGCCGAACCCAAGGAAAATCTCCTTGAACTTCGGAATAATCCAGATCATGATGAACGACACAATCGCCACAGCCACGGTGATCACCGCCGCCGGGTAAATCATCGCACCCACAATCTTGCGTTTCAGCGACTGAGCCTTCTCCTTGAATTCTGCCAGACGCTGCAGAATCACTTCCAAAGCACCGCCGGCCTCACCCGCCTTCACCATGTTCACATACAGGTTGTCAAAGGCCTTCGGCTGCTTGGCCATCGCCTCAGACAGCGTGTTGCCACCCTCAATGTCCTCAATCACGTCCATCAGCGCGTTCTTCAATGCGCCCGGACGACTTTGTCCCTCCAGAATTCGCAGGCTGCGCAGGACCGGCAGACCGGCGTCCTGCAAAGTCGAAAGCTGGCGAGTAAAGGTGCAGAGAATCTTCGGTTTCACACCGCCGATCGTAAAGGCCTTGCCCGGCTTCTTGCCGCCACCGCCAGCCTTCGCCGCACCCTTCTTCGCTTCCTTCTTCTTCTTTTCTTTTTCCTTGATCTTCGTGACGTAAAAGCCCTTCTCACGAATCATCGTCTGCGCTTCCGCCTCAGACGATGCCTCAATGGTGTCCTTCACTTCCAGACCGGACTTGTCCATTGCTTCGTAAGTAAAAGTCGCCATCACGCACTCCCCGGATCAACTCGCTCCGCAAACAGCATGCCAGTACAGCCACACAGCCGCCACCGCACACCGCTGCCATCCACAATCACCGCTTCAGGACCCCAAAACACCGCAGTCAGCTCCCGGCAGTCTACAAAGAACCCCCGGGAAGATCACGGCCCCGGCAGATTCCCGCTGATCAATTCCGCTGCAGCAAAATCACTCAGCCTGCCGGACATCGCCTCACTTCAGACCTCACTTCAGACCTCACTCCACGTCTTCCAGAACCGTTTCACGCACCACTTCGTCAATCGTCGTCAAACCGTCAAAAATCAGCTTCAAACCGGCTTCCCGCAGAGTCGACATGCCCTGCTGGCGAGCCACCACGCGGATGTCATCCGCCGAGGACTCGGCAGCCACCGCGTCCCGAATCTCATCCGAAATCAACATCAGCTCGTACAGACCAATACGGCCCTTATAGCCCGAGTTATTGCAGCGAGCACACCCTTTGCCGTAGTAGAATTTGTATTTTCGAGCAGTTGCGAGCGGCAGCTGCAGCTCCAGCAACAGCTCGTCCGACGGCGAAAACTGCGTCCGACACTCGGAACAGATACGACGCACCAGTCGCTGGGCCAGAATGCCTTCCACCGTCGCCGTAATCAGAAACGCCGGCACGCCCATGTCGCGCAGTCGAGTAATTGCGGACGGAGCATCGTTGGTGTGCAGCGTGCTGAATACCAGGTGCCCCGTCAGCGAGCTCTGGACAGCGATTTCCGCCGTCTCATAGTCTCGAATCTCACCCACCAGAATCTTGTCCGGGTCGTGACGCAGAATCGCTCGCAGCACGTTCGCAAACGTCACGCCCACGTCCGGATTCACCGGCACCTGCACAATCCCCTCAATGTCGTATTCAATCGGGTCTTCGCTGGTGATGATCTTGGTTTCCGTGTCGTTCAGCTCGTTCAAAGCAGAATACAGCGTCGTGGTCTTGCCGGAACCCGTCGGACCGGTCACCAGAATAATTCCGTTCGGTCGCTTCAGCAATCCGCGGAACTTGCCCAGAGTCACCGGGTCCATCCCGATCTTGTTCAGGTCCAGCGCGACCACCGTGCGGTCCAGAACTCGCATAACCACCGCTTCGCCGAACAGCGTCGGCAACACGCTGACTCGCAGGTCCACATTGTTTCCGCCCACGTTCAGCTCAATACGCCCGTCCTGCGGCAGACGCCGCTCAGCAATGTCCAGATTTGACATCACCTTGATACGGCTGACAATCGCGTTCGCCAGGTGCCGCGGCGGAGGTACCATTTCGTACAACACGCCGTCAGCCTTCACCCGGATCTTGAACTCGTCCTCAAACGGCTCAAAGTGAATGTCGCTGGCCTGGTCACGAATCGCCAGCAGCATCACCATGTTCAGCAGCTTCTTGATCGGCTGCGAATCCGACATTTCTTCGTCACTGGCCAGGTCGTAGCCGCGGATCCGCTTCTCGGAATCCTCGTCCGTCGACAACTGCTCAATCACGTCCTCAATGCTCTCTTCACGGTCCGCGTAATAGCGAGTAATCGCTGCTTCCACGTCCGCCTGCGATGACACCGCACCGCGTATTTCATGACCCAGAAAGTTGCGGAGATCGTCCAGAACGCCTACGTTCTGCGGATCAGCCATCGCCACCGTCAGCACGTTGTTCTTGATCGAGACCGGCATGATCCGATACATCTCGGCCATCGGCTGCGGCACAATCTCCAGCACCTGCGGCGGAATGTTGGTCTCTTCCAGGTTGATGACCGGCATGCCCCACTGACTTGCCAGCGCTTCCGTGACCTGCCGCTGATTCACCAGGCCCATGCGGACCGCCACCTGTCCGATCGGCTGCCCGGGACTCTGCTTCTGCTCTTCCAGGATGTCCCAGAGCTGGTCGTCGTTGATGTAGCCGAGATCGACGAGGATCTGTCCGAGTTTTCGTTGTGCCATGGAGAAACAACCGGGCTGAGAGAATAATCAGGGAACCTGCACCAACTGCCAGAACATCTGCTGCCAACCAGCGATCATTCGTCGTCGTCTTCGTCCGTCTCTTCATCGAATACGCCGCGTTTCGCACGTTCGATGCGAGCCCTCAATTCGCCAGGATTGTTGGACTTGAACATCACGTCCTTCTCGTCACAGATGCCGTTCTTCCAGAGATTGAACAGCGAGTCGTCCAGCAGGATCATCCCGAACTTGCGACCGGTCTGGATCGAGCTGTTGATACGGAAGGTCTTGCCCTCGCGAATCAGGTTGGCGATAGCCGGAGTCACCACCAGCATCTCATAGGCCGCCACCAGACCCTTGGGCTTCCGCGGCAGCAGTGCCTGGCTGAGAATCCCGATGATGGCGTTGGCCAGCTGCGTGCGGATCTGCTCCTGCTGGTTCGTCGGGAACACGTCGATGATACGGTCGACGGTACCCTGAGCACCGGTGGTGTGCAGAGTTCCAAAGACCACGTGCCCGGTTTCCGCCGCCGTAATCGCCGCGGAAATCGTTTCCAGGTCTCGCATTTCCCCCACCAGAATCACGTCCGGGTCCATTCGCAGAGCCCGTCTGAGCGCTTCAGGGAAGGACGGCACGTCCACTCCGATTTCACGCTGGTTGATCGTGGAATGATGGTGCTGGTGGTAGTATTCGATGGGGTCTTCCAGAGTGATGATGTGATGATCCATGTTGTGGTTCATCCAGTTGATCATCGACGCCAGACTGGTGGTCTTGCCGGAACCCGTCGGCCCCGTCACCAGGAACAGTCCGCGAGGCCGCTGGATCAGGTCCCGCACCACAGATGGCAGACCCAGCTGCTCAAACGTCAGAAACTCGTTCGGAATTCGCCGCAGCACCATCCCGATCATGCCGCGCTGCTTGAAGACAGCCACGCGGAACCGAGCTTTGTCGCCGTAGGCAAAACCAAAGTCCGTACCGCCCCGCTCCTGCAGCTCCTGCTGATTACGCTCAGGACAGATACTTTTCATCAGGTTCGTGGTGTCGTCCGCACTGAGCTCGCGAGTTTCCAGCTTGACCATGCGTCCGCCCGAACGCACCACCGGCGGCTGACCCACCGTGATGTGCAGGTCGCTGACACGCTCACGCACCACCATCTCAAGCAGCTTGTCGATCTGAAAGTTTCTGACCGCACCCGTTGACATGTTTGTTTTTGCCTTGCTGAAAGTTCGTCCGCCCCGAGCACACCGAACAGTAACCAGCGACCAGTAACCAGCGACCAGTAACCAGCGACCAGTAACCAGCGACCGCCACGAAAACACTCGCCTAATGGCCGCCCTTCGACAGCTTGTACACTTCCGCCAGCGTTGTCAGGCCGGCAAAGGCCTTGTCCTTGGCGTCTTCAACCAGTGTCTTCATGCCCAGCAGCCGAGCCTGGCGGCGGATGTTCTGAGCCGGCTCGGAGTTGAATGCCATCTCACGCAGCGTCGTGTTCATCGTCATCAGCTCAAACACCGCCCGACGACCCTTGTAACCCGTGTGCTTGCAGTTCGCACAGCCACGCCCACGCACCCACTGCCCGTCCGACAGTTCGTCCGGAGTAATGTTGAAGACCTCGATTTCTTCAGGAGTCGGCTGGTAAGGCTCTCTGCACTTCGGACACACCACTCGCACCAGTCGCTGAGCCATCACGGCCATCAGCGAACAGGCCACCAGAAACGGCTGCACTCCCATGTCGATCAGACGAGTAATGGCGCCGGGAGCGTCGTTGGTGTGCAGAGTACTGAAGACGAGGTGTCCCGTGAGCGATGCCTGAATCGCCATTTCACCCGTTTCCGTGTCGCGAATCTCACCCACCAGAATCGCGTTGGGAGCCTGTCGCAGCATCGCTTTGATGATGCGAGCAAAGTCGAGACCAATGCTGTGCTTCACCTCCACCTGATTGATCCCCGGCAGATAATACTCCACCGGGTCCTCAGCCGTGATGATCTTGCGGTCCGGACGGTTCAGTTCGCCAAGTGCCGAATACAGAGTTGTCGTTTTGCCGGAACCCGTGGGACCGGTCACCAGAAAAATGCCGTTCGGACGACGAATAATGTTCTGAAAGGTGCGGTAATTGTCGTCGCTGAAACCCAGATTGCGGATCCCAATCTTGATGTTGTCGCGGTCCAGAATACGCATGACCAGCGCCTGACCATGGTTGGTCGGCAGGATCGACACTCGCAGGTCAAATTCCTTGCTGCCCGCACGAGTCTTGATACGACCGTCCTGCGGACGACGCTTCTCGGCGATGTCCATGCGAGCCATAATCTTGAAACGCGACATCAGGGCCCCGAGCAGCCGCTTCGGTGGACTGTCGCGTTCCAGCAAAACACCGTCAATCCGATAGCGAATCCGCACGCGGTCTTCAAACGGCTCAATGTGAATGTCACTGGCCCGCTCACGCACCGCTTCAGAAATGATCAGGTTCGCCAGCCGGATGATCGGAGCACTGTCGTCTTCGTCACCCTTCAGGGCTGCTGCAGCTTCGACGTCCGTGAAGTCAATCTGAGTCTCTGTGAATTCGGAAATCATCGAGTCGACAGATTCGGTTTCCGACTGGCCGTAGTGGCGATTGATCGCCGCCGTGATGGATTCCAGCGGAGCCATCACCGTGCGAATGTCACGGTTCAGAACAAACCGCAGCTTGTCCAGCACTTCAATGTTGTTGGGGTTGTTCATGGCAATCACCACCGAATCGCCGTCGGATTCGATCGGGATCACCAGGTTTTCACGGGCCAGCGATTCCGTCACCAGTTCGATCACACTGTGCGGGATCTGACGACCCTCCAGCTCGATATAGTCGTAGCCGAATTCTTCAGCCTGAGCACGCCCGAGATCGCCGCCCGAAATGTAGCCCAGCCGAACCAGCGCGTCCTCAGGAGTAATCCCGAGGTTGGCCGCCATGCTGCGAGCTTCTTCAAGCTGCGATTCGCCGATGGTACCGTCGTCGACAAATCGCTCCAGCCAGTCACGCATTCCATAACTCCAGCGTCAGCGAAGTCCCAGTACGATCACAGACCGCTTTGAACGTCAGTCTTGAACTGCCAGTTCAGAACTGTCCGAAAATCGTCATTTTCTGACATAAACCCGCAATCACACACAAACACACCCGCCAGAAACGACGGATCCGATGCAACCTGACGGTTACAGCCGGCCAAAGTCAGCCGTTCCCCGACCATCAGCCACATCCCGCTGCCGTTCTTCGGCAAAATCCCGCGTTTTCGGCAGAGCTTGCGCAGGCTGCAGCTGTCCTTTTTTCGAAAAAATCCGAAACTGTTCATTGAAACGGGAAGATTGGTAAATATCAAGCAAAATCCGGACCGGGGCCCTGGGGATTTGCCCAGGGGAGGCAGAATGCGGGGAAAATTCGCTCGAAATTCAAAAACAGCCCCCCGCCAGGGCCCTGGAACCAGCCAACAGCCAACAGCCAGTAGCCAGTGGCCAGTGGCCAGTGGTACTAATCCTCCCCTCGCCCCCGTAGGGGGAGAGGGGTCGGGGGTGAGGGGGCAAAACTCCCCCAAAAACACAACCCGGCCAGTCACGCCACAGCCCCTCCGCTGCTCAGCATTGCAATTCCTCACGCGAAGACGCGAAGAAAAAGGCCCATCACGACTGAAAACGGCAAACTAAATCGCCCCTGGTACAGTGGTCGCTGCACAAACCGGCATTTCCTGCTAGACTGCGGGAATGCAACGGACTGCCATCAAAACATGTCTTGAGCCCCGACTCCATCGACGTTACCTGACACTGCTGCATGCGCACATGCGTGATGCACCAGGATTTGCGTCTGGTATCGCCAGTCTGCCAACCCCCGCTTCGTCATTCGCCGCGACGCAGGCCGCCTGGAGGTTTCTGAATAACGAGCGTGTCACACTGGCGACGCTGGCGGAGCCAATTCGATCCGCTGGTGTTCAAGGCTGTGCCAGCACCAAATCCTCGTTTTGCATACTTGTCCACGACTGGTGTAAAGTCACCTACGGGCGGACAAAGGACAAGGTGGATTTGACGCAGTTGACGCACAAGACTGATATTGGCCATGAACTCACAACTGCCCTGCTGGTGAATGCCGACAATGGTGCACTCATTGCGCCCATGGAAATGCACCTGAACACGGCTGCCGGGATTTTTAGCACTCGAGATCCCGCTCCGGAGGACGTCAAACATCCGGACCAGGTCCTGCCCGCAATGGAGGCCAGCAGGACATGGGGCCTCGATAAGCCTTGCCTGCATGTGATTGATCGAGATGCTGATTCCGTTGATCATTACCGAACGTGGAACGCAGCGGGGCACTATTTTTTGGTACGTGCCGACGACCGGAGTGTCCGTTGGGACAGCAGTTCGTGCCTGCTGAGTGACGTGGCCGGAAAGTTTCGCAGTCAGAATCAACTGAAATGCGTTGGAGACGCAGATTTTCATGGAAAGCCCGCAAAATTGTGGGTGGGCGAAACACGTGTGGTTTTGGATCGGCCTGCGAAGAAAAGCGTCGGCGGCGTCAGAAGCCAGAAGCCCGGAGAGCCAGTCGAATTGCGTTTTCTTGTCGTGGAAGTGCGAGATGAATTCGGTGTTCGTCTTGATGATTGGATGCTGCTGTCAAATCTGGGCGAAGAAGCAGCGAGTACGGAACACCTGGCACGCTGTTATTACTGGCGCTGGAAAATTGAGAGTTTTTTCAAATGGCTGAAGAGTCATGGCCAGCAAACAGAGCAATGGTGTCAGCACACCGGTGCATCAATTGCAAAACGTCTGCTGATTGCAGCAATGGCTTGCATGCTGGTCTGAAGCCTGATGGAAAATGATTCAGCTGAGTGGTCGCCGGATGAAGCGGTCGAACTCATACACAGCACCTGCGCTGCCTGCCGGGGTGCAGATCTAATTGTCAACGCTGGTGACACTCGAGCAGATTCCGTGATCGAGGCTGGAGCAGATGGCAGACCTCCTGCCAACTCCTGATTTCTGCTGATGTGCAGATACCAATGGAACGAAGGAGAGGGGTCGGGGGTGAGGGGGGCATGGCGTCCATGCCATAGAGAGGAGACACGAGAAAGTGGAAAGGAGAGAACACCAAAAAACCTGTGGTTCATCCGTGAAAATCCGTGTTCATCCGTGGCAAAAAAACACCCCGCATCCGTGCTCATCCGTGCCTCTGCACAGCAGATTCCAGGGGGTCTTCACCCCTCACCCCCGACCCCTCTCCCCTGCCAGGGGCGAGGGGTGCCACGCGCTTTCCAATGCAACTCAAAAACACAAAATCCTCCCCTCGCCCCCGGAACGGGGGAGAGGGGTCGGGGGTGAGGGGGGCATGGCGTCCATGCCATAGAGAGGAGACAC
>VFQT010001307.1_pt1 | contig 30855 bp, 25 predicted proteins | sample 3512381 | NCBI WGS metagenome assembly VFQT01 (sample SAMN10412376, study PRJNA504923) | tailings metagenome | isolation source: Relicate 2 Philex TSF3 active mining site | place: Philippines: Tuba, Benguet | collected 2017-08-29
CATGTCGGACGAGCTCAACGCGCTCATCGACGACATGTTCGCTACGATGTACAACGCCAATGGAATCGGCCTTGCCGCAAATCAAGTTGGCAAGGGGCTCTCCCTCACCGTGATCGACACGCAAGAGTCTGATGATGATGAATCATCGTCGTCATCGGAACCACTTGTGTTGATCAATCCCGTGATCGAAGCCTTCTCCGATGAGGAAGAAGAGTTCGAAGAGGGATGTCTGAGTCTTCCCGACCTACGCGACGTGGTGATCCGTCCAACAGCAATTCAAGTGCGATACCTAGACCGTTTGATGAAGGAGCAGGTTCGTGAGGTCGATGGTATTCTCGCCCGCGTGATGCAGCATGAAATCGACCATCTCAACGGCATCTACTTCTACGAACGACTCAGTCCGATCCGTCGCACACTAGCCAGCGGCAAGCTCAAGCGCATTGCCCGCGGCGATATTGAACCGGACTATGAGATCTTTCGCGGCTGAGCAGCCTCGGCCATCCCAACAACCGACACATTCATTCCCCCTCGATACATGAAGAACTACATCAATGGTACCTGGTCCGACTCAACAACGGGTCGCACATTCGCAAATCTGAACCCTGCCGATAGCACAGACGTGATCGGCATGTTCCCGCTTTCGAGCGCTGATGACGTTGCAGCAGCTGTCGCAGCAGCGTCGGCAGCCTTCCGCGCATGGCGATTGATGCCCGCACCAAAGCGCGGAGACATCCTGCGCAAGGCCGGTGATATCTTCACACGTCGCAAGGATGAACTCGCCGCAATCATGACGCGGGAGATGGGCAAGACGCTCCAAGAGACAAAGGGTGATATTCAGGAAGCTATCGACACTGCATACTACGCAGCAACGGAGACGCGTCGTCTGTTCGGATACACCGCTCCGTCGGAAATGGACAACAAGATGAACATGTCCTTCCGAATGCCGATTGGTGTGTGTGGTATCATCACTGCATGGAACTTCCCTATTGCTGTGCCATCATGGAAGATTCTTCCAGCACTTGCGGCTGGCAACACAGTTGTCTTCAAGCCAAGCGATGATTCACCGCATAGCGCAAACATCTTCGCCGAGATTCTCGAAGAGGCTGGTTTGCCAACAGGCGTATTTAACGTTGTGCATGGTCAGGCAGAAGCTGGCTCCGCACTCGTCGAGCATCCCGATGTGAAGGTTATCGGATTCACAGGATCAACGGCAACGGGCAATGCAATCGCTGCACGTTGCGGAGCGCTCAACAAGAAGGTGTCGCTCGAAATGGGTGGCAAGAATGCCCAGATCGTGATGCCGGATGCCGACATGGATCTCGCGCTCACAGGTGTGCTGTGGGGTGCCTTTGGAACAACCGGACAGCGCTGCACGGCCACAAGCCGGTTGATCCTGCACAAGGACATTCACGACACGTTTGTGGAAGAACTCAAGCGCCAGGCATCGAACATCGTCCTTGGCAACGGATTGACGAATGCAGCGGCACAAGTCGGACCGGTCATCAACCAACGTCAGCTCGACAAGGTTCTTTCGTACATCGAGATTGGTAAGACCGAAGCAACATGCGTACTCGGCGGCGAGCGTGATATGACGGGCGACAACGCGAAGGGTAACTTCGTCAAGCCAACGATCTTTGTTGATGTCGAGCGCACAGACCGCATCTTCCAAGAAGAGATCTTCGGTCCAGTATTGAGCGTGGTTCGTGCCGATTCCTTCGAGCATGCTCTCGAACTCGCGAATGATTCAGCATACGGTCTCTCGTCGAGTATCTACACACGTGATGTTAACGCTGCGTTTACGGCGATCCGCGACATCGAAGCGGGCATCACCTACATCAACGCTCCAACGATTGGTGCAGAAGCGCACATGCCATTCGGTGGTGTCAAGGGTACAGGCAACGGACACCGCGAAGGGGGCTGGACAGTGTTTGACATTTTCACAGAGTGGAAGACTGTCTACGTCGACTTCAGCGGCAAGCTGCAACGCGCACAGATCGACAACTACTGAGCGTAGGATCAGATTGTTCGTTTCGATGCAATCACCGCAACGCCAGCGATGATGAGCACCATGCCGATCACCGTACGGATGCTAACAACTTCCGTTTGAGTGATCATTGAAAGGCATATGTTGCAGACGAACGTGCATGCTGTGCTGATCGGGATGAAGGTCGACCACGAAGCAAACGACAGGATGATCGAGAGCACGACAAACGATGCCGCAAGTGCAGCGACGCCTGCGAGTGCCCACAATGACAGAAATGCGGTGCTCAGTGCGCGCACTTCAAGGGGCACACCGTGAAGCGCATGGGTGAGGAGCGCCATGCCACCGACGGCCAGTGCAGACTGCAACACTGTCCATGCAAGCAACTGCATCATCGCGGATTCCCCTGTCGTTGTTGACGCTGAAGAACCTCGTAGTACTGTCGAATCAGGTTCTCGTAGTCCTTCGTGTAGGACTGACGGAGTTGATCCATCGCACTACGTGATGACTTACGCTGGAGCTCCTGAAGATCGAGTGCCTTTGGACTTTGTCGCATGACGTCCTGACCGGAGGTAGACTCGCGGCTCTTTTCGTAATCACGATCGTTCATCGAACGCGATGCATCGAGCAATCGTGAGAGAATACGCTCTTGGCGTAGTCGCGTCTCGGGTGTGATCGAACTTGATTGCATGTCACTCATGACTTCCTGCATGTCCTTGGCGATCTGCGACAAATCACCGAGTTCCTTCTTCGATCCGGAGGCTGTGCGTCGCTCTTGCTCAAGCTCTTGGAGTGCCTTCATGGCACGCCCTTGCTGACCTGCCAGGCGCCCGAGCTCTGCACGCTGCCGCTCGTCCATCTGCTGTCCACCCTGACCGAGGCGTTGCATACCCTCGTTGATTCCTTGCTGATCTTCAGCCAACTGCTGTAAGCGTTGGAACGGACTCTGTCCGCGGCCCTGCCCTTGCCCCGGCTTCTGTCCCGAACCGCCCTCACCCTGACCCTCACCCTGCATCATTGAGTTAAGTGCCTGACTCATCTTCGAGGCAGCACCATTCATCGAGCTCATTGCGCCCGACTGTTGCTGCATTGCCTGCTGGCCGTTGCGCTCCGAGAGTGCCTGCATCGCATCTTTCATGCCTTGCAAGGCGTCCCCAAGCTCTTGAGCCATCTCTGGCGATACGCTCGTCGACTTCTGGCCGAGCTGCATCATGTTATTGGCGATGTTCTGCATCGACTCGGTGAGCTTCTGCTGTTGTTGCGCCATTTGCGAGAACTGCGATGAGTTCGGATCCATGTTCTTCATGCGATCACGCAATGCTTCCTGCTGCTTCGAAAGATCAACAAGGTCGTTAATACCCTTTTGCATTTGACGCATTGCTTCCTTCTGACTGTTACGGCGCATCTCGCGCTTCATCTGCTTCATCTGCTGTGCAAACCGCTGAAGGTTCTGCGAAGCCTGCTGCTGCTGACGTGATGCTTGGTCTTGGTCGCCCCTTTCAAGATTGTCACTGGCCTGATCCATCTGATTCTTCGTCCCTTGCGGGTCGAGATCTTTTTGTGCCTGATCCATCTTGTCCTGAGGCATATCCTGACCAATCTCCTTCATGAGATTCTGCAGATCTTTTGCCTCCTGCGCCAGACGTTCAAGATCCTCCTGCAGACGTCGCTGTTCCTCAGCAAGCTTCTTTCGGTCCTCTGCATTCATGGAGTTGGCGTTCTCTGTGCGCTGACGCAATTCATCCTGCTTACGAGCGAGTTCTTCGGCACGACGCTGAAGCTCGTCCGTTTTCTGCTCTGCTTGCATCCGCTTCAGAAGATTGAGCTGCCGGTCCAAGTTCTTCCGAAACTCTTCTTCGTTGAACTTGAAGTCCTTCATCATTTTCTGGAGCTCCTCTGGGTTGAGTTGCTCCATGGCCTTCTTCATCTGTTCCTGCATCCGCTGAAGCTCTGGAGATTTCACCTCGCGCATCAGCTTTTGCAGCTCCATATACTTCAGCAGTGTCTCCTGCGAAATCGCTTTGTTCTGCTGCAGCTTCTCAGTCATCTGCTCCATGGTCTCGGCAACCTTGTCCATGCGCTTCTGCAACTGCTCCTGGCGCTGCAAGAGTTCTTCAGCCTTCTTCTTATCCGACCAGGAGACATCCTGCTTCTGCTGCGATTGCTGACGTTGAAGTTCGCGTTGCAGCTGTTCGGCTTCCTTGCGAACATCTTCTGCTTCTTTTGCGAGGTTCTTTAACTCGCGCTGCATCTCGGTTTGTGTCTTGTCTGCCTGCGCGAACACCTCATCAAGTGATGGCATGCGCACGGTCAACGATCGTGTCCGTGCCGTTTTTGGTCCGCGCACCGCATCATTATCCGCAACCTCGAGGTACATCTCATAGGTGTCCTCAGGCGTCACATCGATCTTCGATAAATTCCAGATGTACGGTACGTCGCGCATGGTACCATCACCAAGCAGCGGGATGTCAATTGCTCTGAAGTTCTTCTCTGGCTGTGCATAGCGTGATGATTGCAAGCGGTAGAAGAGGCGTAAACGCGTGAATCCGTAGTCGTCCGTGATTGATGCAACAACAGAGACCGTTGCTTGCTGCGTGAGCTCAACGTCCTGCGTCGGCTGGACAAGCGTGATCGTCGGGAAGGCATCCGTTAACGCTACAATGCGATACGTCGGTGGATCCTGATTCCGAGTTCCATCACCATCGACGAGCTCAATGGTATAGCTACCCTGCGTGCTCACTGCAAAGCGACCTCGCGCAGCACTACCTTCAACCGTCATTGGAATTCGCGTTGTGTCGGATGCTGTGCTATCGCCGTCACGGGCGAGCAGAATCGTTGCCGTACGCAGATCCTTGTTCGACTGGATTGCAAGGTCTACCACCGACCCCGCAAGTGCTGTCACATCAGCTTCTTGTTCCGTGAGCTCTGTCGACGCCATGCGTGTGTACAGAGGCGGTGTTACACGTCCGCGCAACGTGCGCACGAGTGGACGGTCGAGGACGGTAATGGTGGCGGTATCCGTCCGAACGCCTGCTTCGAGCCATGCACCCTCTGCGTACACTTCAACCGATCGTGTGATACCTGGAATCGTATACACGTAGCTCGAGCCTGTGTCTCGTTTCACGGTCCACGGCTGGAATCGATCAGATCCCTGCTCGCGCACGTGGATCGTTACCTCATCGGGTGGCACACCTGTTGCGCGAATGTGCATGCGCACCGCTGCACCCCGCATGACGGTGTCACGCTGTGGAGTGATCGACAGTGTATAGGGTGCCGGCGCCAGGAAGGATGTATCGTACGAAGCGATACGATACCACGCGTTACCAAACGGAACTGGTACAAAGTTGACTATCAGCAACACGGAGGCAATCGAAATCCATCCTAGCACAAGCGCACGCCGCGGCTGCTCGCGATCGACGATCACAGAAAAATCGAGTGGATCGGCCACAGTAGCGACGCGCGAAAATGCCGCCTGCGTCAACTCCGATCTGTCTGCTGATGTGTCTGTTAACTGCAGAACGTTACAGAGCATGTCACCCAGCTCGGGATACGCATGTCCAACACGCAGCGCGGTATCAGCTGGTGCCTCTTGAGCACCAATACCAACACGATGTAAAACGTGTGGTACAACCCAATACGCGAGAGATCCCGCGATGCCAAGCACCGTGAACAGCCACATCGCAAAACGCACCTGCATCGAGGCATGGACGAGCGCTTCAATGCACACCACCAGCAGTACAATTGCAGATGATGCCATCGCCGCAGTACCTACGCCACGCAACGCACTCCAAACGTGCTCCGCGTTGCGCACGGTGCGCAGGCGTGCAAGGAGTTGCTCGCGAGTTGGATGGTTATTGGCGGAGTGCATAGACAATGATGTTCGTTCCAATCTTCAATGCGGCTTCGCGTTTTTCAGGCGGGTCGTGGTGGACCTCGGGATCAGCCCAGCCATCACTTGGATTCGTCTCAATCGTATAGAACACACAGAGTCGTGTGCCGACAAACAATCCGAATCCCTGTGGCGGCTTTGCGTCATGTTCGTGAATCTTCGGCAGACCATTCGGGAAATCAAAGTGTGCGTGATAGAGCGGGTGCGTGAACGGTAGTTCGCGAAGTTCCTGCTCCGGAAACACACGCTTGAGTTCCTTGCGAATGGATGCATCCATCCCGTAATCATCGTCGATGTAGAGGAACCCACCGTTCTCGAGGTAGGCGCGCAAGTTTCGCACCTCCGACTCAGTAAAGTTCACCGTGCCGTGTCCGGTCATAAACAGCACCGGATAGAGAAACACGTTATCAGTCGAGAGATCAACGTACTCGTACACCGGATCAACATTTATCGACGTGTGCGTTCGCACGTATCGCAAGAGATTGATTTCGGCGCTCGGGTCGTTATACCAATCTCCCCCACCTGAATATTTCACGCGTGCCAACTTGATTGCCGACTGATTCTGTGGAGGCGGTGCAGTTGCTGCCGGCTGTGATCGCACAGGCATACGCACCTGTGCCACCGCCGCATCGACGTGCAGCAGGAACACAGATACACAGGCGAGAATCGTTACGACGACAAACGACACACAACGACCTTCTTTTGATCTTCACGGAACCACGGTACACCGAACACATCCAGATCGTGCACTTCGACGATTAAGCCCGGATGTTCAGCGCGAGCCTCAGCGATTTCCTCCGACAGGTCGCCCCCTTTCAGGAATGCGCAAACTGTTGACGGTTTCATTAAGGGGCGAACCCACGTCATGAGAATCGCTGTTTTCGCAACCGCACGAGAGATGATAACGTCGAAGCCGTTACGATAGTGCGGATCGTTAACGAGGTCTTCCACGCGAGCGCAGATGGCTGAGACATCCTTGAGGTCAGTATGCTGCGCGAACATGCTCGTCATCGAGACCTTTTTCTTGATCGAATCGACCATCAAGAGCTTGATGTCGGGTCGCGCAATTTTTACGGGGATGCCGGGCAGGCCCCCTCCGGTACCTACATCCAGCACGCGAGCCCTTTGTGGGATCGTGACGTACTTCAGCAACATCAGTGAGTGCAGGATGTGGCGGTCCCAGATGTAGTCTTCGTCCTTGCGCGAAATCATGTTCACGCGCTGATTCCAGTACTTGAGTTCGTAATGGTAGCGCTCAAGAGCATCGACCTGCTCTTTATCGAGCATAACGCCGTTGGCACCGCAGGTAGTCCAGAGATCAACAGGCGTCATTGCTGGCCCCCTGACACGACCAATGGTGAGTGTTGTGCGTAGTTTCGCCTTCCATGAACGTTCCCTTCTTTTCGGTCATCATGTGTACCTATCAACGCGCCGCGTTGATCACGCGCGCGATCGACTCCCTGCGTCTGCAGACGGAGTCCGATTGGGAATTGATTGTTGTTGACGATGGATCGACGGATGACACGGAACATATCGTGCAAAAGTACAGATCAATAGATCGCCGTATACGGTTCATTCGTCAGGACCATGGAGGATCAGCGCGAGCACGCAATACGGGTATTGCTGCTGCTACGGGGCTCTTTGTGACCTTCCTCGACAGCGATGACGAGTATGCCCCTGATCATTTGGCTTCTCGACGTCAGATGCTTCTGTCGTATCCGAGCATTCAATTACTTCATGGCGGGGTGACCATCATCGGCGACGAGTACGTGATCGACAAGAACGATCCTTCGATGAAAATTCATCTCTCGGAGTGCGTTGTCGGCGGAACGTTTGTGATTCGCCGAAGCGTCTTCGACGAGCTCGGGGCATTCGATCTGGTGCCATACGCCGAGGATGCGCTGTTTTTCGAGCGCGCGTCGACGCGCGGAGTGACAATTGCGCAGACGGACCACCCAACATACATCTACCATCGGGACTCCCCCGACGCACTGACGGTGACCTATGGCACGACGTGAATCCCGGGCAGTTCGGCGTGACCGCCTTTCAGCCATTCTTGATCGCCTTGCCGCGGCCTACCCTGATGCTCGGGTCGGCCTCGACTTCACAACACCATTTGAGCTGCTGATCGCGACGATTCTCTCGGCACAGTGTACCGACGAGCGCGTGAACATTGTCACGAAATCGCTTTTCGCCAAGTACCGTTCTCCGGACGATTACCTACGCGTGCCACTTGAGGAATTGGAGCAGGATATTCATTCGACCGGCTTCTACCGGAACAAGGCAAAAAATATTCAAGCCTGCTGCAAGCGTCTGATCGATGTGTTTCACGGAGAAGTGCCTGTAACTTTGGAGGAGCTCATCACGCTACCTGGCGTCGGACGGAAGACGGCCAATTGCGTGCTCTCGAACTGTTTTGATATCCCTGGTATCACCGTCGATACACACGTGACGAGAATCATGAACCTTCTCGGCATGGTCAACACCACGGATGCGGTAGCGATCGAGTTTGAGCTCATGAAAATCGTCGACACGGAGCGATGGAACGCCATGAATCATCTGATCATCACGCACGGACGTCGCACGTGCATTGCTCGTCGGCCGCAATGCGGCACCTGTCCGATCGCCGACCTCTGTCCATCTGCACAGTGAATAGTGTCACATCGAACCGATATGCTGACACTGAATTCTGACCCGACATTCTCTATGTTCGCAAGCATGATACGCTCCAGCCGGTTCCTCCTCAGCGCCCTCGTGTTACTCTGCACGGTGACGCTTTCATCGCAGCCAACATCAGAGGCTGGACTCTTCGGTGGCGGCACGTATAACATCCATTCGGCATCGTTCACAAAGCTCGGCACATACCCATCGTGCTGTCCGGAGTTTACCGGAGGATCTGGTTTTGCATGGTACGCCGGCGGTTGGTACGGCTGGCATCTTTCTCCATCGATGCGGCTCCTTGGTCGCCTCTCAGCTTCATCAGAATCTGGACTTCTCTCGGATCAAGAGCCATCGGTTGTCGCGGACCTACGGGATACGGCCCGGATCGTCAACGCTCTGTTTCAGCATGATCTTCGGGCATCATTGATGAGCATCGGCATTGAGCCGCTGCTTACCTACCGCATCGGTGGCTCGTTGGAGGTGATGGCTGGTGCACGTGCCGCACTTGTCGTTACGCGCATGTTCCGTCAGACAGAGACGCTTGTGGAGCCAGCCGACTATGGAAGCTACCTCGGAGATGACCGCGTGTGGGTAGATACCGAGGCAGAGATTCCACAGGCAGCCTCGCTAAGATTAACGGCAGTGGCAGGTCTTCGATATCGCATGCCTGTGGGGCGTGGACGCAGCTCGTTCATTGCACCCGAACTCTCCCTTCATGTGCCTCTCAGCGGCGTAGCCAGTGATGTGTCGTGGAACGTCACGCAGCTTCGACTTGGCGTTGCTCTTGGGTGGGACATGTCCCCTGATGTCGACACCGTGCAACCCGTTCGTCAGCAGCAGCAACCACCTCCGCCACCGCCACCGGTGATCGCATTTACACCGCCGAGCGTTCGCATTGCTCTGGTCGGACGTGATATCGACGGATCGGTACTCACGACACCGACCGTCCGGGTTGAGCAAACTCAGGTCACCACGCTTCATCCCGTGCTCGGACACGTCTACTTCGACGCAGGACAGTCCTTCATACCAGAGCGATACCAACGTGGCATTGAACGTGCGCAGCGCGACACGTTGCGCCTTCAACCTCGCGAGGCTTTGCATGCTGAATTGTATGTGATTGCTCAGCGAATGCTTCGCACTCCGAGTGCTACGATCACGTGCACGGGAACGACATCTGGCACTGTTGGTGATCAAGGGCTTGCGCTCGCTCGTGCACGAGCCGAGACCGTTCGCGACGTGCTGATCTCGCTTGGTGTGCCGGCTCAGCGCATTGACGTGCAAGCACGGACGACACCGCAGAAGATGACGACTGCGTCGGATACATCCGAGAGCAAGCTAGCGATCGAGGAAAACCGTCGCGTCGAGATCACGTCTAATACGCCTTCAATCTTCGCACCGCTCACCCTCGGCTCAGCGGATATCGACGTAACACCATCGTCATATCGCATTACGTCGTCGGTTACCTCGGCGCTGCCAGTTGCCGCATCTGCAGTAGAGCTTCGCCAGGAGCGGCGCTTGATCGTACGGAATGATCGGCCGAAGGTCCCAGATGATACGCTGGATCTTGATCTCACAGAGGACGACATTGCATCACTCACTGATGAGCCACTGATCGCCACCATTACTGCGAAGGATAGTCTGGGTCAGATCGCTGAGGCACGTGCGCAGCTCAACGTCGAGGTGTCATCGGTATCAAAAGGACGTATTGAGAATCTCGGTACAACACAGATCGAACGATATCAGCTCATTCTGTTCGACTTCAATGACGTAACAGTTACTGGTGCAAATGCGCGCTTGCTCACGTTGATTCGTTCGCGAATTACACCGACAACACAGGTACGCATCATCGGCGCAACCGATGTTATGGGCTCGAGAGAGTACAACGCAGATCTGTCGCTACGTCGCGCACGTGAAGTGGCTCGACAGCTCCAAGTTGGAGCGCCAACAATTGTAGGATCTGGCGAGCAGGATGCCCGATTCGACAACGCCCTGCCGGAGGGTCGGGCATACAATCGTACGGTGATTGTCGAGCTCATTAACGCCGTAAAGTAACTTCTCCGGTTGTTTTCGATTGTGGTATCATTGTGATCGTTCTTGGCGATCAAGAACCACTCTATTGATGTATCGGAGGATATATGCGCAGTCGTAGTACGATTCCGCTTTTTGTAACCGTGTGTGTGCTATGGCTCGGCGCGCAGGTCTCCCTCGCACAGACTGTTGTTCCGCTTCGAATCAATGCTGACGGCGCACCAACGATCTCAGCCCGCGTGATTTCGCTCGACGCAGTTGGTCAGCCGCAAGCGTTAGCCGATGGCGCAGTCGTGGTCACCGAGAACGGCGTCGCCGTTGCACCATCAATATCGTGCAATCCATCGACGCAGGGACGCAACCTCAGCCTGCTGGTCGCTATCGATGCCTCCGCCTCGACAGCCTCTGGCAGTCCATCTGCGATGGATCTCATGAAGAATGCAGCTCGGAGCGTCAGTACGCTCCTTGCTTCGACCGGCGATGAGCTCGGATTGATGACGATTGACGCGCAAGCGAATCTGCTCTATGGTCTCAGCTCGGATAAATCCTTGTACGGAACTGTGGTCGACAATGTGCGAAGTTCGTCAGGCATTCAGCTGACGAACGGACTTCTCGCGCAGCCGATGGGCGGCCTGGTCCACCTTCAAAACGCACGTAATGCGCGAGCTCTCCTGTTGCTTACCGACGGCGCTCCGTCGTTTGATGTTCTCACAGCACTTGGTACAGCCCGCACGTTCGGGATCCGTGTCTATATCGTTGGTATGCGCAGCGCACTCACCGCTGACCTTCGGCGTCTGGCGGACTCGTCGGGCGGCGCTTGGACGGAGAACGTGACGTCGAATGCAGATGCTGTAGCGTTCGCACGCGCCTTCGTTGCCGATGCAAAGGGGCTACCAGGTTGCACCGTTTCGTGGCAGTCGAATGAGCGTTGCGCAGCTCCTCGTGACGTCCGCATCACCGTCGGAACTGTCACCCGCGCCCTCGTGTATACGGCGCCAGACGCATCTGTGCCGCGCCTGCTGTCCTCGACACTCGGCGTCGATTTTGGTCAGCCATCGGGCGGATCGAAGGTCTCACGCACTGTTACGCTCTCGACACAGGATCATCCGATCACGATTACGAGTGGCACATTTTCATCGACAGCCTTCTCGGTTGTAAGCGGACCCTCTCTCCCACTCACGTTGCAGCCAGGTGGCGAAGCGACGTTTGTGCTTGAATACAGCTCTGCATCAACGGACGGAGCGTATGGTACGTGGTCGCTCACATCGACGTCGTGCGAACCAATGATAATCTCGCTGCGTGGTGGGTCGCCCCTTCGAGGAGATGTTCTCGCACTTCTCACGCCAAACGGCGGTGAATCAGCACTTGCCGGACGGATTGTGCCGATTACATGGAAGAACGTTCTGCCGCAGGATCCCGTGCGTATCGAGTTCAGCACCAACGGCGGCGCATCGTGGCGTCCGATCGCTGAGGCTGCCACTGGTCTGCGCTACGATTGGGTCACAGGCCCCGAGGTGACAACGCAAGCGCGAATCCGTGTGTCGCGCACAATGATCAACGAACAGAACATTACGGTACTCCGTGGTCATGTGCGACCAGTGTATGCGAGTGTATTCACCGCCGACAATCAGCATGTGATTACGGGTGGACACGATGGTACAGTCCGCATGTGGAATGCGAGCACCGGTGCACAAGAGCGTATTGTCGGTGTACATCTCAATTGGGTATGGGGCTTAGCAGTAATGCCAGGCACAACAAATGTGGCTTCTGCATCGTTTGATGGATCGGTACGCGTCTGGGATTACACAACCGGTAATCGTGTTGCAACCATCCCGCTCGAGAGCCAGGGATATAGTGTGGCATTCTCGCCCGATGGCTCCAAGCTATATGTGGGTACGGCACGCACATTGACAGTGTACTCGACAGCGACGTGGACCTCACTATTCACAAAGGTTGTAGATGCTGGCCCTGTGCATGCGCTGAGTTTGTCGGCAAATGGTGCTCGCCTGGCGGTAGCTGAAGGAACACAAACAACTGTGCGCGACGCTGCGAACCTCGAAGTAACAGCAACCTGCGCATCGCTTGGACGCACAGGGAAGATCTACGCTGTTGCGATTTCGCCGGACGGACAGCGTGTTGCTAGTGGTGGTACAGATTTCATTCTCTCGACCTTTTCGGCAGACGACGGGTCATTCATCGCCTCAGCGGAATCCGTGATCGGATCAATTCTCGCTCTCCAGTATTCAGCTGACGGTTCTGCACTTGTCTCGGCTGGTGGCGACGGTACAGCGAAGATCTACAACCCTTCGACCATGGCGCTTCAGTCGTCGCTCGCTGGACACCAAGGGATCATCTACGGTGCGCGTTTGAGCAGTGATGGTCGACGATTAGTTACGGCATCGACTGATCAAACCGCACGAGTTTGGCAGCTTGAAGGCATCGGTACCGTGCTCGATATCTCGAATACCAACTTCCAAGTACTCGGCGGCACTGCGTCAGCGGCCACCATCGACATGGGTTCGGTTGCCCTCGGTAGCGGGTCCGATAAAACGGCGACGGCGGTGACCTCACAGGGCGCGAATCCCCTCGTCATCTTGGGCGCGTCCATCACAGGTGGTGACGCACGTGACTTTGAACTTTGCACTTCCGAATTGCCGGATTCAATCACAGCCACTGCGCCACTTGCACTCACGGTGTCGTTTGTTCCGACTCAGCTCGGACCACGATCGGCCGACCTGACCGTGATCACAGGCACTGGAAGCGTGACGGTACGCCTCACAGGCAATGGCTCTGCTCCTCTGCTCGACGGGCCGACGGTTGTCGACTTTGGACGTCGTATCGCGAATCAGACCATTGCCGATACGAACATCACGATCCGCGTCCCTAGCGGCGTTGCCGGTTCGGTAAGTGTCAACACGACCACGTTGGTTGGACCACAATCGTCGCAGTTCCGCATCATTAATGGCGGCGGCGCGTTTACACTGCAACCGGGTCAGTCACGCACAATCACGATCCGCTTCGAGCCAACTGAGTTCGGACGCTATGCATGTGATTTGCAATGCCAACCAATATCTGGACAGCCGCTGCGTGTGCGTCTCTACGGCGAAGGTAGTGGCGACGGGCGCATCCAAGTAACACCATCAATTCTATACTCCACGAACCCTTGCAACACGACGATCCCGTCACAAACCATTCAGGTGAACAATTACGGGCAGGCATCGATGCAGATCTTCACGGTCGGCGTCGAGGGTGTGAACGCCAACGAGTTCAGCGTGACGTCGGATCCTCTGCCAATACGTGTTGAACCGGGCGAGAAGACAACACTTACGGTGTCGTTCACACCACGAAGCAATGGCGTTAAGGACGCACGTGTGGTCGTTTCGTCAAGCGCTATCAACGCACCGAACGGTCGGAGTGTCACACAAGTCAGCGCTCGACGTGACAGTGTTGGGTTTGAGCTATCGCGCACCCTCGTCGACTTCGCGAACATTCGTGAAGGTCAGGAAGTGATCGAGCGTCTGTTGATTCTCAACACGGGCACTGTTGCACTCCGCTGGCCACGTCAATCGATTACAATTGGTCGATTCCGCATCGAATCGATTACTCCAGAGGTCACACAACCCGGGGAGCGCTCGAATCTCACGGTTCGATTCCTGGGCGGTACGGCAGGAACCATCTATCAGGAGTCGTATACCTTCACAGATTCAATTTGTGGCACAACGGAGCAGCTCTCCCTTCGTGCAAGTGTGAAGAGCTACATCGGAGCCACGCTTCGAGTTGGATCGGTTCAAGCACGCATTGGACAGCAAGTAGGCGTGCCTGTTTATGTCTCGAACAAGGTCAACTTCGATCGTACATCTGTCACGTCTATTGGTGCAATTCTGCGCACAAATGGCACGATCCTCACGCCAACAGGCACAACGCCACAAGGCACGTTTGAATCTGACGGAACACGATTGATTCCGGTAACGATTCCGATTCCCCAAAGTGACTCGCTTGCTACGACACTGCAGTTCGCGACCTCGTGGGGTAACGACACTATTGGCATCATCTCGATCGATTCGCTGATCCTAGCTGACACACTCGAGATCACACCAGTGGCTGGACGTGTCTCACTCAGCGACATCTGTTATCAGGGTGGAGCTCGACTGTTCCGCAACACAGACCTTGCCGCTGGTGTTCAAATCGCTCCAATGCCAGTACGTTCGGCAACCACGATCTACGTAACGACGATTGAACCTGGCAGCACTCGTGTTGAACTTCTTGATGTCACGGGGCGTGTGGTCCACACCCTTGTTGATCGGAATCTCCCTCCTGGTGTATGGTTTGTACCGCTGGATGTAAGTGTGATACCAAATGGATCGTACTACGTCGTTCTCTCGACACCATCGCAACGAATTGTTGAACGTATGGAGGTAGTACGATAATGAAGCAGCATCTCAACCTTTTCATCGCCTGCATCATCGCTAGCGCTGCCGTCATCACCGTATCGCAGGCGCAAGAGCAGCCACGCGTTGGTCTCTTCGGCAACTACACCTACGATATGCATGCAGCATCGTTCTCCGCAATTCCTGGTGTGCCGAACTGCTGTCCTGAGTTCACTGGCGGCACAGGATCGGGTTTCTTCGGTGGCCTGTCATACATCTCTCCGATCGAGCCAAGCTTGTTTATGGACGTCCGCCTTCAGTATGGTGGATTTTCTGGCACGATGACGTCGCGTCAAACCCTCCCGGTAACGACTGCAACGGGAGCGCTGACAACAGCGGAGATTGAGCACTCACTTTCGTCGTCGTTCACTCAGATTGGTGTTGAACCACTGCTCGGCTATCGTCTTACACAAGACTTCGCTCTGCGCGCTGGCCTTCTTGTTGCCTATCGTATTTCGTCGACCTTTGAACAGAAGGAGACGATGCTTGCACCATCGAATGCAACGTTTGAGACGGGCCGCCGCACTCGAAATCAGATTGGTGGCGACCTTCCATTTGTGAGCAGTGTGGGTTTGTCGTTTACGGTAGGCGCATCATATGACCTGCCGCTAAATACGGCGCGAACGATGTTCATCAGTCCGGAGGTGTACTATACGTTCGCCCCATTCAGCATCATGGATAATGTGTCCTGGACGATAGGACACGTCCGTGCTGGACTCGCGATTTCGCTGATTCCACCGTCGGCTGTCGACTCACTTGATGCATTCCAGTTGTTTGATGTTGCTCGTCGCACTCCGTTGCCAATCCGCGGACAGTCAAATGTGGTATTCATTCCATCGATCACAGCATCGGGCATTTCAGAAGACGGGCGTACAACGGGTGAGCAGGCTGTGAAGGTTGAGCAGTTTGCGTCAACGCGCATTCGTCCTCTCCTCCCATACGTGTTCTTCGACGAAAAGTCAGTCACGATACCGGAGCGTTATACGCCCCTTAATGCAGAACAAGTCGATCGCTATTCGCTCGATAACTTCTACAATCTTGATGCGATGGTTACCTACCATCAGCTTCTGAACATCGTTGGTAAACGCTTGCAGGAGAAACCATTAGCCACGCTGACCCTAGCTGGCTTAGCTGGTGCTGAAGAGGTGATTGCTGAGGGTACCCAGCGCAGCCAGGGTGAAGCGCGTGCTGAGAGTGTGCGCTCGTACCTTGTCTCAACCTGGGGCATCGACGCATCGCGCATTACCATATCACGTCGTGAAGCACCGAGTTCGCCATCATCAACAACCGATCCTGAGGGGCGCGCCGAGAATCGTCGCGTTGAACTCTCATCATCGGATCCGTCAATCCTCGCGCCGGTTATCTCAAATGACACGATGCGTGTGTTTTCCCCTGCTGGCTTCCGGTTTACGCCGTCGATCGACCCACAGATACCAATCGCATCATGGACCGTGTTCATATCAGAAGATGAGCGTTTGATCAAGACCTTCCACGGTGATTCGGCACTGCCCCCTTCCGTCGACTGGCGCGTAGCTGAGCAAGAGATGTACATACCTGTCGGCGCTCGCACGCTGGAGTACATGCTTGTAGCTCGTGACACGACCGGACGTGTTGTGCCTTCAGAAATGAAGGTGCTCACAGTAAACGAAGTGACCATTGATCAGAAGCAACGCAGCGGAACGCAAGACAAGACCATTGATCGTTACTCGTTGATTCTGTTTGGATTCGATAAGTCGGAACTGACTTCCGAGCATCGCTCGTTAATCGAAACCGTCCGTGGACGTATCACTCCGGGATCACAAGTACGTGTTGTTGGATACACCGACAAAGTGGGTTCTGAAGAGTACAACCAACGCTTAAGTCAGCAGCGTGCTTCAGCTGTAGCACAAGAACTCCGTGTTCCGAATGCTGTTGTCGTTGGAAATGGCGAACGCCTTCCACTGTACGACAATGACTACCCTGAAGGTCGGTTCTACAACCGTACTGTTGAAATCACTGTGGAAGCACCTCGCAAGTAAATGCGAATTCTCGTAGTCAACTGGCAGGATCGGCTGCATCCTCAGTCCGGCGGAGCCGAAACGCATCTGCATGAGATCTTCTCACGTCTTGTCGCTGCCGGCGACCATGTGACACTTGTCTGCTGCGGTTTTGAAGGGGCTCCTGCCCGCGACGTTGTCGACGGGATCGATGTCCATCGTATCGCGTCGCGTGCGACGTTCAACTATGCATTGCCTGTTTGGTGGTGGCGTCACGGACGCCACCTCGACGTTGATGTTGTTGTCGATGACATCAACAAGCTGCCGGTGATGACTCCCCTGTTTATGCGTCGACCGATTGTTGGCATCATCCATCACCTTTTTGGCGAGAGCATCGTCTTGGAGGCTGGACGACTCGTGGGAGCCTATGTGCAGGCGTTTGAGCGACGAATCCCGCGTGTCTACCGTCCGGTACCGATCGCAGTGGTGTCGGAGAGCACACGTCAGGAATGCATCAACGTCGGCTTGCCTGCAGAGCATCTCCACGTGATCTACAATGGACTTGATGAGGCCAGCTTCCCGATGTCGATCGGAGAGAAAGCACACGTCCCAACGATCACGTCATTCGGTCGTTTAAAGCGATACAAGTCGGTCGATCACATTATCAATGCCATGCCTGCCATTCTCACACACGTGCCGCAGGCCCGACTTGAGATCATCGGCAAGGGCGACGACCGACCATTTCTCGAATCACGTGTTGCCGCACTGGGTATCGAAGCCTCAGTGGAGTTCGTTGGCTTCGTGTCGAACGAAGAGAAAATCCGTCGCCTTCAACGTTCCCATGTCATGGTGAATACATCAATGAAAGAAGGTTGGGGCATCACCAATCTCGAGGCGAATGCCTGCGGTGTGCCGGTTGTCAGCGCCGATTCGCCAGGACTTCGTGACTCTGTTCGTGATGGTGTCTCCGGCATGCTGTATCCCTACGGTGATACACAGGTTCTTGCATCGACAGTTGTTCGACTCCTCGAAGATCAGACACTTCGCCAACAGCTCTCAGAGGGCGCTATTGCATGGGCACGACAATTCACATGGGACCGAAGTGCCGAGCAAATGCGCGCATTGTGTGCGTCAGCAATCACAACATGGCACAATTCGTAATCATCAGCCTCTGTATCCTGTTAGCAGGATTATCGCATGGCCGCGCTCAGGAACTCCGTGATACCTACGGACGCGACTTCTGGATTGCCGTGCCGCCAAACGATCACTCATCGGTTGGTAATCGCGACCCGTCGATGCTCTCTGTATTCGTCGTGTGCAATGAAGCAACGACACTTCAATTTGAATCGCAGAAGCGCGATGGTACTGCATTCAACTCAACAATCAACGTGCCGGGTGCGGCTGTTTGGGAGCTACGCTTTGCCACGAGTGACTATGAGCTCCGCGGTGTGACGACACCAGGCGGGAGGTGCAACGACTGCGAAGAGCCCATCCCCTCCTCGATTCACGTTACCACGTCGACCGACGTCACGGTCTACGCCGTGATCCGTGACGACAACACCAGTGATGCATGGATTGTGTTGCCGACCGATGCACTCGGAACTGATTACATTGTATCAACGTATGCATCATCTGCTGAAGCAGATACAACCGTGTTTTCACGAACGTTCACGGCGGCATACCCAAGCCAATTTCTCGTGATTGCGACCGAAGACAGTACTGATGTTACCGTGCAGTTGTCCGTCGATCGATCAGCTTCAGCGACTGGAGATCTTCGTACGGTAACACTACAGCGTGGCGAAGCATATCTCGTGCAGGCATATGTTTCTGCACAGCGGCAAAACGATGATCTTACGGGAAGCCGCGTTCGATCGACAAAGCCCGTCGCCGTGATAGGAGCACACTTTCGAGCGCAAGTTCCGATTCTCTCCGAGCGCGCCTCACGCGACTGTCTTGTCGAACAACTGCCAAGTACGGACGTGTGGGGTAAACGCGTGGTCGTTCCACCGCTGGTTCCCCCATCTGATCTTGTTCGCGAATCGGAACGTGATGTAACGCTCGTTCGCGTTCTTGCCTCGACCACGAAGACCGGCCTCACAGTTAATGGGAATCCAGTGGCCGTCCTCGGTGCTGGTGCGTTTCTTGACATACCTCTTGTCAATGATCCGCTCGACATCTCGGCGACAAACCCAATCTTGGTTACAATCATCGATCGATCAGCAAACCGGCTCAACGGTGCTGGGCGATCCGGTGATCCTTCATTGATCGTTGTCCCGCCGGTCGAGCAGTTTCTTTCGTCGTATCGCGTGACAAGCATTGAGCCCCGTCAATCAGGTGCAGCATTCTACACGCAACACAAGATTTCGTGCATCGTGCCGATGTCGCACGCGAGTTCGCTCACGCTGGATGGTGCAGCAGTCCCTGCCGCGATACCTATTCTGGGAACAACGCTTGGATATGTACAATGCGATGTTCAACGTGGTATTCATAAGCTCGAGTGCGATACAACATTCGGTATCATCGTCTATGGCTATGGTCCAGCCGAGTCGTATGGGTACACTGGTGGTATGGCCTTCGAGCGCCTCTATACACCGGTGGTCGTGCTCCGTGCGCTTGATCGTCGCGGTCGTCCTGGTACGCCAGACACCTTGCTATGCGTGGTCGACAGTATCAGCAGTGAGCAAGAAGTACGTCTGAGTGGTGCGACCACTCTACGTGGAGCACTGAGCTTCGACGCAACGATGTTTGTACCGCTCGAAGCACAAGGCATACAACGCGACTCGCTCCGTAGCTCGCTCCAATGGGAATATTCCTTCGACTCGCTTGTTGTTGGCGATACCGTCCTACGTGTACCGGGTACGCATACGTTGGGTCGAGACACCTCCTCAGCGATTGATGTCTATGGTAGTGGTTGGTATGCAGGCAACGGCGACTCACTCTACATTCGCACCGATGAGCGCGACGGAATTCTCGCGACAGATGGCGTCTGCATTGACCGTGGCACGCCTCGCCTGTTCGACCCAACGATGCAGCCCGTTCAGCGACAGCGCCGCTACTACGATATTCGTGGAAGATTTGTTGGTACGTCGCTCGAAGGACAACCGCCTGGAGTGTACTTCGAGCGATGATTATTGCCCTTCACAAACCCTACGGCGTCTTGTCGCAGTTCACACCCGAGCCGGGCAGCGCGCATCAGACACTGGCAGCATTTGATCTTCCTCCGGAGGTCTATCCAATCGGACGACTTGACGCCGACAGCGAGGGTCTGTTGCTGCTTACAAACGAGCGACAGTTACCGTCAGCAGTACTCGACCCAGAGAACGGACACGAGCGCACGTACCTCGTGCAGGTTGAGGGGGCCATCAGCGATCAAGCCCTCGAACGTCTGCGTGGTGGCATTGTCATTCGTGGATACACTACCCTGCCGTGCGCGGCACGCGTCGTTGAACCACCGACATGGTTACCGGAGCGAATACCGCCTGTGCGATTTCGTGCAACGATCCCAACGTCGTGGATTGAGCTCGACTTGCGTGAGGGAAAGAACCGCCAGGTGCGCCGAATGACAGCTGCTATTGGATTCCCAACGCTTCGTCTGCTGCGTCGTGCTATTGGCGCATTACGCCTCGAGGACCTCGGAATCGATCCCGGTCAGTGGCGTATCCTGAGCGACGACGAGCGCAGATTGCTTACGAACTTGACGCGTGTAGCGAACAATCGAGAACGCAAAGCCTAACACCATCGTAATCACGCCAAACCACACAAGCGAGATCCACGGCTTCACAGAGAAGTCAACCGTGAACACTTCGCGCGGACGCGGCAGTGGCTTCGACATATCGCGAAACACCAGGTCGCCGGTGGACTTGCTCGGATCCTCGTTGTTGCGCATGATCTCAGCGAGACCAACCGCCATTGTTGAACCAGGCAACTGCACCCACTCTGGGTCGAACACCGGACCGGATGCTCCAGTAGCAATCTTCGTACGAGCCTTTAGTGCCACCGTTGTATCAGCCGTTCGCACGTTGAGCACAGCCGACATCTGCATGCGGCCGTCTGCTGTTTGCCCCTCTTCCATTGGCATCGTGAAGCGCTCAAGTTCGATCACGACTGATGAATCAAATGGCGCACGAATCGACGTGCCTCGCATGATCGTCGTACGCTGGAACAGATCCTCACGTTCCGTAGACTTCGGCGATACGTAGAGATCGTTGTGGAGCCCCCAGCGAATTCCTGGTTCAAGGAACGCTGATTGACGCTTGTTGAAATCCGACCAGTACAGTACTGCAGCAACCGTTTCTACAGATCCACCACGCTCGATTCGTACGAAGTACTTGTACTTCTCACGATCAGCATAGTGCTTCTCTACCTGCTCCTTGCCGAGGTATGTTAGCGTGTACTCACCAACAGTTGTCGGAACACCATGCACGAGAACTGCGTGGTGGGACTCTGTGTAGGACGACGTCGTAATCACGCCGAAGATCAACAACGCGATACCGGTGTGCGAGATGTACGCACCTGCCATCGCCGGTGATGCACCAATGATACCGAGGCCGATTCGCAGGTTGATCGCAAGCGAGAACCACGCCGTAAATGCGAGCGCGATCTGTCCGATGTCATTGATTCCAATCACGGCCATGATCGTGGTTGCAACGGCAGCAATGACGCCACCAAAGAGCACGAGCGACTGAATTTTCGCGCGAGGTGTTGAGCGCCAAATGAATATGAGCGACAGAGCATTGACAATGAGAACTGCCGGTACAAGCACCAGATGCACGCGGTTATAGAACTCGATGGCAACAGCAACCTTCGGCAGGCCCAACACTTCCATGATTACAGGCCACGACGTGCCGATCGTCACGAAAATGGCCGAGGCCATGATCAGTGCAGATCCAATCGAGAGCATGAACTCGCGTGTCGTTGGTGAAAACTCTTCACGGTGGATGTTCATGTCGCGTCGGCGACGTACAACCATCGTCACACCAAGGATGGTGAATGTGGCCATGAAGAGCAGAAGGATCCAGAATGCGAACTTTCCTGGGTCAACGAACGAGTGAACAGAGGTGTCTCCAAGAATGCCGCTACGCGTGAGGAAGGTCGAATACAGGACCATCACGAAACTGGCTACGGCAAGAATCATGTTCGTCTTCACCAGCCCACGCGTCCGCTTTTGTACAAGCATCGTATGGACAAGTGCAACCACAACGAGCCAAGGAATCAGCGAAGAATTCTCAACAGGGTCCCAGCCCCAGAAGCCACCCCATCCAAGTGTCTCGTACGCCCAGAAGCCACCGAGCATGATACCAAATCCAAGCACCGCAGTGCCAAACAACGTCCACGGCAAAGCGATATCAATCCAGCGATGATACTCGCGACGAATAAGGCCGGCCATGGCAAATGCGAAACTCACCGACATCGAGGCGAAGCCTACGAAGAGGATCGGCGGATGGATGGTGATCCACGCATTATGCAGCAGCGGGTTAAGCCCCTTACCATTCTCACGAACATCAGCAATGGTGATTCCATCAGCTGCGAATGATTCGTGGAAGTAGGCAAACGGATTCTTTGCTACGAGGAGCAGCGTCAAGAAACTGACGATGAGACCGTAGAAGACCATGACTGGCGCTTCGTAGGAGTGGCGACGCGCATACGGTGTGAGCACGACGCCGATGAGTGCGACGAACATCGTCCACAAGAGGAAGCTACCCTCTTGTCCCGAGTAAAAGCTCGCAATCAGCAAATGCAGCGGGAGTTCACGTGAGGAATAGTTCCAGACGTAGGTGTACTCGAATCGATGTTGGAGGATGAGTACCACCAGGATGACAGCTGATGCCACAAGACCAAGGGCCATTGTTCCGAAGATCCTACGCGCAATGGTTGAGAACCATGCTGCTCGCTCCTCGTCGGAATACAGCGCAGCGGCATAGAGTCCGGTCGCTGACAGCGCCATTCCGAAGAGCACATGAATCAGGATCTGAGCGATCATTGGGCGTATACCTGTGTTGCGTGGAAATACGGGTCGTGTCCGTCATGGACATGCCCTACGAAACGAACAACCTGTCCCTCAGCGAACGGCACTTCTGGCGTGTTCCCTGTATACTGCACTCGAAACGCCGCGCCCGTTTGGTCGGTACATGCGATACGCTCAGGCGCTTCCGTTGCACGCACAATGGTTGATACGATGATGACCTTCGGCGCTTGATCACCTTCAACGCCGGAGGCATGATCACTGGATGCGACAGCGAATGTCACTTCTTCGAGCTGACCATAGGTTGATGCAATCCACACACCGAGCGGGATGCCAACTAGTGCTGCAACAATGATGATACGCTTGAGCATTCCGTTCCCCGTTACGATGCCGGCATCTCGTCTGTTGGCTGTCCCTCGTACTTCGATGGACACTTCGTCAGGACATTCGACGCCTTGAGGACGCCGTCTTCAATGCGCCCCTTGACCACGACGCTGACAGCAGCTTCGAAGTTGTTGGGTTTCGCGCCGATTAACTCAACTGGGATCAACTTGCCTTGCTCATCGCGCAGCGTAAAGGCAAACGTATTCGACGGCGCATCGTAGGTCCAGCCGTTCGACTTTTCCCACGTGCCAATGATCTGCACGGTCTTGCCGAGCTTTTCTGCTCGATCGACAGTAGCGTATTCAATGGATGACTCCGAGAGTGCGGAGATGCCGACCCACGCAAGGCCGATGATCACAGCACCTGCGATTATGTATTTCCAGGGGAGGTTCTTCATGGTGGTGATTAACGATCAATCCGCGATTCTAGTTCGCGCAGACGTGCATCAATTCGTTGCATGTAGACGGCAATACCAGCCCAAATCACCAATGCCGTAACGAGCACCACATAGATTGCGTTGGCTGTGAGAAACGACATCATGCGAGATCCTTCGAAACTGTTATCAATCGTGATGCACGTTCACTGCGGATGCGCAGGTTGGCAATCCAGAAGAACAGCATGGTGAACGCAAAGAGAGCGATGCTATAGATGACCTGCTTCGTGCTATTGAGCGAGTCTGATGTCAGACTCAACAGCGGTCCAGCAGTGGAGTCGTCTGCTGATCCCGGGTGGAGGCCTGGTAGCAAGCGCGGAAGCACGAACACGAGGAATGGGACTGTCGCGAATGCCACAGTAGCATAGGCCGAGCTCAGTCGCGCGCGCCGAGCAGGATCATCGATTGTTGAGCGCAACAAGAAGTACGCTCCGTAGATGAGCAGCAGGATGAAAATCGACGTCTGTCGCGGATCCCAGTTCCAGAACGACCCCCAGTTAAACTTGGCCCACACTGCACCAGTGAGTGTCGCAAGAATGGCATAGAGTGTACCGACACCCGCCATTGCAACCGAGACATCATCCGATTCAATCGTTCGCTTCCGCAAATAACCGATTCCGTAGATCATGCTCAGCAGGTACGCAATTGTGGCAATCCACGACATTGGCACGTGGAAGAACAGAATGCGCGATCGTTCTTCAAGCCCCATGATATACGGAAGCGTGACGACAGGATCGATGGCAACAACGTCATCAGCCTGAAACACAACGTCTGATTCCGCACGACGAACAAGAACAACCACAGGCACGTTTGCACCGGCGGCAGTGATGGCATCGACGACAGGTTGATATGCGCGCAGCATGATCGGACGCTTCGCAACACGCGCGTCCTCAGCTGGAAGAAGGAATGTACCCTGCTCGTCTGCCGTGGCTTGTGAGGCACCAACACGAATCAGTACCGGCACGCTCTTCGTGCTGTCGGCGCGATGCTGAATAACGGCATCAATGGTACTTCCGGCAAGGGGCGGATAGATTGCCAGGACAACAACGAGTGCAACGGAGAGTATTACTACAACACGCCACCATGCTGGGCGTGGACGATGCAGGTTGCGAGGCATGTACCCGATGGCAAGACCAAGCAAGCTACCGGCGAGCATAAGCACGAATTTCATGCGCGCAAATTACGACGCAGAACGGTGACGCTTACGCAGGATCAGTCGGTTAAACGGCGTTTCAACAGATGCGGGCACGTACTCAATCTGATCCATGACCCGTCGAATCAACGCGATTCCGAGTCCACCCGAGCGCATTTCCCGGAAATAGGTCTCCATATCCGGCTGAGCTACCGTCCGAGGGTCGAACGCATGCGATCCGTCACGAATCTCGATTGTGATCTCCTGCCCTGTCACATCGATACGTACTTCGATCTCCTGCGCAGGCTGTGCGGTGACACCATGCGCGATGAGATTCGCACAGGCCTCATCAACGGCCAGTACGACCCCGTTCTGCTCCACACTCGTGAGTACAGAAGTTGTAATCGCGCTTCCGACATACGAGCGAATGCGCTCGAGATTCCTCGTGTTCGGAAGAATACGCAGGGGTGTAATATCGTGGTGCTGCGACTTCACTGCTGCGGCTCAAGGACCTTTATTGCGTCATCGACAGTCGGAAAGATTCGAAACAGGACGTGAAACCCGAGAAGGTCGAATACGGAGAAGACGTTCTCGCGCATCGCCGCCAACAGAATGTCACCATTATCTCGGCGGATATCTTCGATGAACACCATGAACACACCGAGTCCGGCACTGGAGATGTAATCGAGGTCAGCAAAGTCAACAACGATAAATCGCGCCCCATCAGCAATCACGGTGCGCAGTTCGCGTTCAAACTGACTCGCCGTGTGTGCATCGAGATATCCGTGCAACTGCACGATCATCGCGCGATCTGTTGGTGCAAGCGTAATGGAGAACGTGTTCATGGTTGCTCAATCTTGTGATGTTGTGCTGTAGGACGTGCACGGATGGCGACAATGGTCACATCATCGTGGGCATCGGTGCCCTGCGCGTGATGATCAAGTTCCTGCTGGATTGCTTCCACAATGCTCCGAGCGGATGTCGGCTCTGATGCACGCAGTAGCGCGTTGACCGAGGCCATTCCGATTTCTTGCATGTCGCCGTTTCGTCGTTCCGTCACACCATCGGTGGTAAGCAAACACACGTCATTCGGTTGGAGTTCGATTGTAAACTCCTCAATCTCCTTGCGGAAGGTCTCCGCAGGTAGCAATCCGATTGCAACGCCTTTGGGGCGAACAACCTCCACATCCGACGACGTGCGCACGATCATTGGTGAGTGTCCGGCGCGCGCATACTTTATCGACATCGTTTCGGGTTTGAGCTGCACGCAGCTCATGGTGATGTACGATCGCTTGTCCATTTGTCCAGACAACGTCAGACACAGTCTGTGGAGCAAATCTGCTGGTCCAGTTGCCTCTCGTACTTCTGCAAGGACGGCACCCTTGAGGGTAGCCATGTACAACGCAGCAGGAATGCCCTTGCCTGCAACGTCGGCGATCACAACGCCTAACGATCCGTCAGCAAAGCGCACGTAGTCGAAGTAATCACCACCCACTTCCGATGCAGGGACCATTACACCATGGAGGTCGAAACCATCAACCTGCGGATGTTCCCGTGGAAGGAGTGAGGTTTGAATCTCGCGGGCTACATCTGCTTCCTTCTGCAACCGCTCACGCTCGAGCACCGATGCGTGCAGACGTGATTGTTCGAGTGCAATCGAGAGAATGTCACCAAAGGCCGCAAGCAGCCGGTGATCATCCGGATGGAAGGCATACTCCGTGGTCATGAAGGCAACTAGGGTTGCAGAGCGCTGACCGTCGATGGCAATGGGCACAATGACGAGCGATCGAATAGCCAGTGTCCGAATATCAACGCCATACTCAACGAGAGAGTCGATCACCACGGGCTCTTCTGCTTGGGCGATGATATTGCGGATGACGGGGTGTTGATGCAGCGATCGCACGTAGTCGGCATGGACATGCTGCGTAGCGACAACTGACGACGCATCACCCGCGCCAATCTCAGCCCAGGCACCATGAGCCTGCGTGACGCGCACGGCGAGCTCGGTTGTTCGTGCAAGTACGTCCTCTATTGTTGCTGATTCGGCCATGAGTCGCGCGAGGTCTGCAAGCGAAGCAATCTCAAGCGATCGACGATCGACAATCGAACTATTTGGCAGAGCGAAGAGGACTTTAACGATCAGTCGGAGAAACAGCACGAGTGCGATAATGCAACACGATGCGAACACGAGGTTCAATCGCGTCACAAGTGTCGACACAGACACGCTTACGACTGTATCCTCTTGCAGGAACACGACAGACATAAGGATTGATGCAAACGCTGCGCAGCCGCTGAGCCACAACAGGCGGAGCTTCTTCTCGAGAACCAACGTCTGCAGCCAAGGCAGACGTGGTGCGTGCACCAAGGTCATGATCGAGCTGGTAATCGTTGCTGCGATTACGAGTCCAACACCAGCTGATGATGCCACCGAGATCAGCGCTCCGAGCACGATGATGCTCAGCAGTGCCGATTGCGTGAGCAGATACGCGCGAAGTCGGGCGGTTGGACGAGCACGCAGCATCGCAACAACAAATCCCACGAGTCCGGCAACAATCACCGTCGAGGCACCCCCAAGGATGCGGGTGCTCACGGCAGGTATGATACCTCCCTCTCCGACGACGGATGCCGGTGTGAGCGCACCAAGCAACAACAGCGCCATTGATGCTACGGAGTATACCGTGAGGAACCACGAGACAACATCAAATGAGCTCTGCACGCGGCGGTTTCGAACAAACAATGCCACGAGCACCGCAATCCCTGCGATGCAGATGAAACCGATGGTCGAGAGAAGCGCCATCTGACCAGTCCACATATCGGCTGCAGCCGGTCCAACGGTAGGCACGACAATGCCGAGCACCCCATGGATTACGAGAGCGCACACACTGAGCAGCATCCAGATAACCATCTGGACTCCACTTGCTGACGCGACTCCGTCACGCTCGACGTTGATAGATACCGGCATACGTTGAATCTCCGGCGGCAGGATACGACACGCCCACCCTAAAAGTTGCAGTCCCGTTATCGATCGAGATAGCGAATGCCGCTCGCATGCAACTCGGGAACGCGAACGCCATTGACAATCGACTCGCGCAGGACTCCCTGTGCTAGGACTCGACCGTGAAGATCAAGTGGCACGCCGAGGGTTGGATCGAGAAACTTCATCTTGATTTCTGCTGTCCCGTCCGACATCGTTAGCCAGCACCCTTCGTCCTGACAGACGCTACCAACCGTTGCCTCAATGACGACTGTGCGTCCAGTGTTCCGATGATCAACAGCGTCGCGCACACTCAGTGTTTGCGCCCCCTCCATCGGAGGCACCCCAAGATAATCGGGCTTGCCGCATGCGACGAGCACGAGAACGCATATGATCAAGCAAACATGGAATTGCATCGGGACTGCTCGATTCTGCATGAAGCTCATGAAAACAAACAACGCCCACAATACCGAGGTACAGGGGGCGTGTTCCATGTGGAGCCAATGACCGGACTTGAACCGGTGACCTGCTCATTACGAATGAGCTGCTCTACCAGCTGAGCTACATTGGCGTTACAAAAACGGATTGCAAAGTTAGCGTCACCCTTGCAGATCACCAAACCATGCTGATCGGCAACGGCGATCATTTCCCTGCAACCTTTGTGACCATCCCATACACCGGCAAATTGAAGCTGTCGTCGTCGCCGTTACCGCGCGCGATAAAGCGCAGACCGCCATACAGCTGCCCCGGCGCCTTCGGCGACACAGAGACGCGCACCGTCCGCGTCGAGCGTGCAGGAATCACCTCATTCGGAACGAGATCCGACGTCACGTCCTGATCATACACGAGGTCGGCAATTGTGACCGCAGCGTCGGACGTATTCTGAAAGGTCAACTCACTTGTAGCAACGCGTCCAGCAACAGCATCGTTGAATGGGATGAACAACGACGGTCCGATCGAGAGAGCACGTTGAAGCGTGACCTGCAGCATGACGTTCGACACCAGCGTGTCACCGGCGTGAGCGGTGCGCACCTGTACGTTCTTCTGAATCAGACCTGTCTGCGATGTAGTGACGTTGAGTCGAATCTTCACGCGCGCTGTATCTCCGGGCTGCAGCACCGTCTTATCAGGGTCGGTCTTGGTACAGCCACAACCTGGTCTGATTTCAACAATTCGTACGTCGCCCTTCCGGGCGATGTTGACGATCGGGATCTCTGTTTCAAGTGTAAGCGTCGATGGCAGTCGCATTGTCCCCCAGTCATGCTGTGCTGGGATCGAAACAAACGCCTCAGCGAACACCTGAGCAGATGCCGAATAGCGCGCACCAAGCGAGGTCAAAACCACCACAAGTGCCACAGTGCACAGTGCTCTATTTTTCATGAAAACGTCCTTGTAGATGGTACCTGCGATGCGTGCAATGATCGCAATGTTGCAACATAGCGGTCAACATAGGCAGAGCGCTGTGAACGACGATACTGCATAATAAATCGTGGGTGTTCAAGGTAGACAACGCGATCAAATCCAACGATCGGATTAACGTGCTTCTCAATAGCCTGCCTCAACTTCCCGGTTCCGAGCACCACGCCGACGTCTCGTCGGAGTCCGTACCCTATCTGCGTCTGCATACACGAAACTGCGTACGGCGTCACTGCCTGAAGAAGAGGCGCCGTGTCGTAGAAGTTGACGTTCACTCCGTCAGCGATAAAGCCAAGGGGCGACACAGCACCAAGGTAGATGTCGCGATAAAACTCTGACGGACCACCGTAGGCATCAATGACATCGCTTATGAACTCTGCCGAGAGCTCACGCCGTCCGCTAAGTGTTGTTTCAATGCCGAGCTGGTGCGCCACCGCCCAGGGGTCGGTGAATGAGAGACCCGTGAGTCCGGCGCCAAAGCGACCAGGATTAATACCCCACACGCTCAGACGCGGCGGTGCTTCGGTGTAATAGCGGTTAGCCATTTCACGGACGACACGGCACACCTCAGGGTCGCGATACGGATGGAGCACCTCGACGCCATCGGGAAGTCCGACAGGGGGCTCCAGGTGAGTCAGGAAGTGAGCTATCGCCTGTGCGAAGGACTTAGAAGCCATACACGTTGCGTGCTTTTGCACCAACGTAGGCTAAGAAGTCCGTCTCGCTCAGATCTCTTCCAGTGACGCGTTGGATAATCTCACGTGGCGTTTCCGTGCGACCATATGCATGGATGTGTGTACGAAGCCATGCGAGGATCGGCGCAAAGTCACCATTGGCAATGCGTGACGACGCATCAGGAATGTCCTTCTGCATTGCATTCCACTCCATTGCGGCATAGAGCTTCCCAAGCGTGTACGATGGGAAGTAGCCGATGCCACCGAAGGACCAGTGTACGTCTTGCAGACATCCCTCTGCATCATTTGGCGGAACAACACCAAGTGCCTGCTCCATCTTCGCATTCCACGCTGCTGGAACATCGGCAACTTCGAGAGCGCCCGTGAGGAGATCACGCTCAATTTCGAAGCGTAAGATGATGTGCAGGTTGTATGTCAGCTCATCGCTCTCGACACGATTGAGTGACGGCTGCATCTTGTTGATGGCCTGATAGAACGAACGCGGCGTTTGATCGCCAAGCTGCGTTGGGAAGGCATCGCGAAGAATCGGGAATGCCCATTGCCAGAACTCTTCGCTCCGTGCGACGACGTTTTCCCAGAACAGGGACTGCGATTCATGGATACCCATGCTTGCCCCCTGACCCGAGAACGTACGTGCGATGTCGTCAGGAATCCCCTGCTCGTACATGCCGTGTCCAGCCTCGTGAATCAGACCAAACAGACACGAGCGGAGATCGTTCTCGCGGATACGAGTCGTCAGACGAACGTCCTTGTTGCCGAAGTTGGTGCAGAACGGATGCGCCGACAAATCGACACGTCCGGTGGCCATGTCGAATCCAAGCTTCGTGATGATCGACGTTGCTGTAGCAAGTTGTGTGTCTTTTGCGAATTGACGGTAGAGCACCGCATCCGACACGG
>VFQT010001308.1_pt1 | contig 30847 bp, 26 predicted proteins | sample 3512381 | NCBI WGS metagenome assembly VFQT01 (sample SAMN10412376, study PRJNA504923) | tailings metagenome | isolation source: Relicate 2 Philex TSF3 active mining site | place: Philippines: Tuba, Benguet | collected 2017-08-29
GCCGCGCAATGCCACGCAGCGGCGGCGCATCGAAGAAGTGTTCGCTCGCGTCGTTGCCTCGGAGGGTCAGATTTATCTCGGCGGGCGCACGGTGCCCACCGACAACTCCATGCTGGGTGAAACGGCACGTGCGAGCGAACCGTTCATGCGCCAGGTGTTCATCCAGCGCGGCCCCGACACGCCCGATGCCGAAGCGTTCGAACGCAAGCTCTACGTGATCCGCAAGCGGGCCTACACCGAAATCCGCGTCTCCACGATCGGCGGAGCCGAGTACTGGTACGTGGCGAGCCTCTCGCACAAGACCCTCGTGTACAAGGGCATGCTGCTCACGATGCAGCTCGATCAGTACTTCCCCGATCTGCGCAATCCGCTGATCGAGACGGCGATCGCTCTCGTGCACTCACGGTTTTCGACCAACACCTTTCCGAGTTGGGATCGCGCGCACCCGTATCGCTACATCGCGCATAACGGTGAGATCAACACGCTGCGCGGCAACATCAACTGGATGCGAGCGCGCGAGGCGCTGCTCGAGTCGCAGTTGTTCGGCGAGGATGCGCGCAAGCTTGCGCCCATCGTCAACGTCAACGGCAGCGACTCCTCGATGTTCGACAACGTGCTCGAGCTGATGGTGCTCGCCGGTCGTTCGTTGCCGCACGCCATGATGATGATGATCCCGGAGCCCTGGTCCAAACACGAAACCATGGATCCGGCGCGTCGCGCCTTCTACCAGTTCCACAGCAGCTTGATGGAACCCTGGGACGGCCCCGCGGCCATTGCCTTCACCGATGGCGGGCGCATCGGTGCCGTGCTCGATCGCAACGGCTTGCGCCCGGGTCGCTATTACGTCACCAAGGACGGCATGGCCGTGGTGGCTTCCGAGGCCGGTGTGCTGGAGATCCCGCCCGAGCAGATCGAGCGCAAGGGCCGCTTGCAGCCGGGCCGCATGTTTCTCGTCGACACCGAGCAGGGTCGCATCATCGAGGACGACGAGATCAAGCGCTCGGTCTGCACCGAGTGGCCCTACGCCGAATGGCTGGGTGAGCATCTCGTTCACCTGAAGGACCTGCCCGCGGCGCCGCAACTGCCGGCTCCGGAGCCCGATCTGTTGCTCGCTCGCCAGATCGCTTTCGGCTACACGTTCGAGGATCAGCGCATCCTGATGGCGCCCATGGCCCGCGATGGGGTCGAGGCGGTCGGCTCGATGGGCAACGACACGCCGCTCGCCGTGCTCTCGAAGCGCTCGCGGCTGATTTACGACTACTTCAAGCAACTGTTCGCGCAGGTCACCAATCCGCCTATCGACAGTATCCGCGAGGAAATCATCACCTCGAGCGACGTCTGGTTGGGATCGGAAGGCAACCTGCTCGATCCGAAGCCCTCCGACTGCCGCCGCATCGAACTGAAGGCGCCGGTGGTGAGCAACGAGGAGTTTGCGAAGATCAAGCGCGTGGCGCTGCCTGGCCTCAAGGTCGGGACGGTGTCGATCCTGTTCCGTGCCTCGCGCGGTGCCGAGGGTCTCGCCAAGGCCGTCGAGCAGATGCGCGCCGAAGCGCGCCGGCTCATCGAGGAGGAAGAGGTCAACATCCTGATCCTGAGTGATCGGGGCGTGACCCGCGAGATGGCCGCCATCCCGTCGCTACTCGCCGTGTCGTCGCTGCATCACTATCTCATTCGTGAGGGGCTGCGCATGCGCGCGTCGCTCGCGATCGAAACCGGCGAGGCGCGCGAAGTGCATCACTTCGCCCTGCTCATCGGCTATGGCTGCAGCGTGATCAATCCCTACCTCGCCTTCGAGACGCTCGATGGCATGATCCGCGACAACCTGCTGCCGAATGTCGATCATAAGCTTGCCTGCGCAAACTTCGCCAAGGCCGCGACCAAGGGCGTGGTCAAGGTGATGTCGAAGATGGGCATCTCCGCGGTACAGAGCTATCACGGCGCGCAGGTGTTCGAGGCGGTCGGTCTGCGCCAGGATGTGATCGACGAATACTTCAGCGGCACAGCGTCGCGCGTCGGTGGCATCGGTCTCGACACCATCGCTGAAGAAGTGCTGATGCGGCATCACGCCGCGTTCCCGGATCGCCCGGCGGGCGAAGCGGTACTTCCGGCGGGCGGCCAGTATCAGTGGCGTGCCGAAGGCGAGTTCCACGTCTTCAATCCGGAGAGCATCCACCGCCTGCAGAAGGCGGTGCGAACGGGTAGTTACGCCACCTACAAGTCGTATGCCGAATTGATCGACGATCGTGCAAAGAATCTTTCGACGCTGCGTGGTCTGCTCGATTTCAAGCAGGGTGAGTCGATCCCGCTCGAGGAGGTCGAGCCGATCGAGAGCATCATGAAGCGCTTCAAGACCGGCGCCATGAGCTACGGCTCGATCAGCAAGGAAGCCCACGAGACGCTCGCTATTGCCATGAACCGCATCGGTGGCAAGAGCAACACCGGCGAGGGCGGCGAGGATCCGGATCGTTACGTGCCGCTGCCGAATGGTGACTCGAAGAATTCGGCGATCAAGCAGGTGGCGTCGGGGCGTTTCGGCGTCACCAGCGAATATCTGGTCCAAGCCAAAGAAATCCAGATCAAGATGGCGCAGGGTGCAAAGCCTGGCGAAGGCGGTCAGCTGCCGGGCACCAAGGTGTATCCCTGGATCGCCAAGGCGCGCCACACGACCCCGGGCGTCGGCCTGATTTCGCCGCCGCCGCATCACGACATCTATTCGATCGAGGATCTCGCGGAGCTCATCCACGATCTCAAGAACGCCAACCGCGAGGCGCGGGTCAGCGTCAAGCTCGTGGCGGAAGTGGGTGTGGGCACCATTGCGGCGGGCGTTGCCAAGGCCCATGCCGACGTCGTGCTCATCAGCGGCTACGACGGCGGCACCGGTGCCTCGCCGCTCACCTCGACCACGCACGCGGGTTTGCCGTGGGAACTCGGTCTCGCTGAAACCCACCAGACGCTCGTGCTCAATAACCTGCGCAGTCGCATCGTCGTCGAGACCGACGGCCAGCTGAAGACGGGTCGCGACGTGGCGATTGCTGCGTTGCTCGGCGCCGAGGAATTCGGCTTTGCCACCGCACCGCTTGTCTCGGTCGGTTGCATCATGATGCGCGTCTGCCACCTTAATACCTGCCCTGCAGGTGTGGCCACGCAGGATCCGCGTTTGCGCGAGCGCTTCGCGGGCCAGCCGGAGCACGTCGTCAACTTCATGCGTTTCGTCGCCACGCAGTTGCGCGAGATCATGGCTGAGCTCGGCTTCCGCACGCTCACCGAGATGGTCGGTCGCGTCGATCGTCTCGAGCCCCAGGCTGCGATCGATCACTGGAAGGCGCAGGGCTTCGATTTCAGCAACATCCTCTACCAGCCGGACTCCGGGCCCGAGGTGGGGCGTTACCAGACCCAGTTGCAGGATCACGGTCTCGAGAAGTCGCTCGATATGACGACCCTGCTCGAGCTGTGTCGCCCCGCCATCGATAACGGCACGAAGGTCGAGGCAAGTTTGCCGGTCCGTAACGTCAACCGCGTCGTCGGCACGATCACCGGCAGCGAGATCACGCGCAAATGGGGTCCTCAGGGCTTGCCCGACGACACCATTCGCATCCGGTTCACGGGATCGGCAGGCCAGAGCTTCGGCGCCTTCATGCCCCGCGGCATGAGCTTCACGCTCGAGGGTGACGCCAACGACTACGTGGGCAAGGGCCTCTCGGGTGGGCGTATTGCGGTATTCCCGCCGCGTGCGGCGACCTTCAAGGCCGAGGAGAACATGATCATCGGCAACGTTGCGCTCTACGGCGCGACCTCCGGCGAAGTGTTCATCCGCGGGCAGGCGGGCGAGCGCTTTGCCGTCCGCAACAGCGGTGTGGACACCGTCGTCGAGGGCGTGGGCGATCACGGCTGCGAGTACATGACCGGGGGTCGCGTGGTCATCCTTGGCAACACGGGGCGAAACTTCGGGGCCGGCATGTCGGGCGGCATCGCTTACGTACTCGATCCGGACAATGTGTTCGACCCGCGCATCAACAAGCAGATGGTCGAGGTCGAACGCGTCACTGACGCGGGCGAAGCGGACGCGTTGCGTGCACTCATCGCGCGACATGTCGAGATGACCGGCAGCGTACAGGGTCAGCGGGTGCTCGACGCCTGGCCGACGCTGCTGCCGAAATTCGTCAAGGTCATCCCGCGCGATTACAAGCGTGTGCTCGCGTGCATCAAGCGCGCACATGACCAAGGTCTCTCCGGTGAGGAGGCGGTGATGGCAGCATTCGAGGAGAACTCGCGCGATCTGTCGCGGGTGGGTGGCAACTGATCATGGGCAAGCCAACAGGATTCATCGAATATTTGCGTGAGATGCCGCTCGATCGGTCGCCGACTGAGCGAGTGCGCGATTGGAAGGAATTTCATCATCATCTCGACGAGAAGAGCCTGCGCAATCAGGCTGCGCGCTGCATGGACTGCGGTGTGCCGTTCTGTCACACCGGCAAGCTGATGAGCGGTGGTGCATCGGGCTGCCCGGTCAACAATCTCATCCCCGAGTGGAACGATCTCGTTTATCGGGGCTTGTGGCGCGAGGCGCTCGAGCGTCTGCACAAGACCAATAATTTCCCGGAGTTCACCGGCCGCGTGTGTCCTGCGCCCTGCGAGGGATCCTGCGTGCTCGGCATCAATGCGCCGCCGGTCACGATCAAGAACATCGAGAACACCATCATCGAGCGTGGTTTCGAGGAGGGCTGGGTCAACGCCGAGCCGCCGAAGACGCGCACCGGCAAGAAGGTGGCTGTCGTGGGTTCGGGTCCCGCGGGTCTTGCGGCAGCGCAGCAGCTCAATCGTGCCGGCCACTCGGTGACGGTGCTCGAGCGAGCCGATCGACCCGGTGGCCTGCTCATGTACGGCATCCCGAACATGAAGCTCGACAAGCAGCAGGTCGTGATGCGGCGCATCAAGCTGCTCGAGGAAGAGGGCATCAAGTTCGTCTGCAACGCCAATGTCGGCGACAACTATGAAGCGGAGATGATGCGCCGCGATTTCGATGCCATCGTGCTGTGCACCGGTGCGACGGCGCCGCGCGATCTGCCCATCGAGGGACGCAACCTCGTCGGCGTGCACTTCGCGATGGACTATCTCACCGAGGCCACGCGTTCGGTGCTCGGCAAGGGTCCCGCTGCGGCGAAGATCCATGCCAAGGGCCTCGATGTGGTGGTGATCGGCGGCGGTGATACCGGTACCGATTGCGTCGGCAGTGCGATGCGGCAGGGCTGTCGCACACTCACCCAATTCGAAATCATGTCCAAGCCGCCGCTCGAGCGGGCCGAGGACAACCCGTGGCCGGAGTGGCCGCGCATCTACAAAATGGATTACGGCCAGGAAGAGGCTGCCGCCAAGTTCGGTCGTGATCCGCGGGCCTATCTCACCACGGTCAAAAAATTCGTTGGCGATGCCGAGAGCCGCGTCAAGGAACTGGTCACCGTCGATGTGAGCTGGGAGACCAACGAGCGAGGTCAGCGTGTGCCCGTCGAGGTGCCCGGCACCGAACGTACGCAGCCTGCGCAACTTGTGCTGATGGCGATGGGCTTCACCGGCCCGGACATCGGCCTGCCGAAGGATCTCGGTGTCGCGCTCGATGAGCGGCAAAACGTCAAGGCGGGGTATGGCGAGTACTCGACCAGCGTGCCCGGCGTCTTCGCCGCAGGGGATTGCCGTCGGGGCCAGAGCCTCGTGGTATGGGCGATCAACGAGGGTCGCGGTGCCGCGCGCGAATGCGACCGCTGGTTGATGGGCAAGACGGATCTGCCCTGAGTTTTCGCACGTGACGACGCGAGGGCGTTCGGGAGGGTCTCGCAGGACAATAAAAAAAACCCCGCTTGCGCGGGGTTCTTCAGGGCTCGTCTCTCTCTCTGGTCCACCGCTATACAGCAGGGGCATAACACTGCTCCGCGAGCGCTAATGTGTGCGGTTGGGACACCGTAGTCTCCCCGGGAGGCCGCCAAACCAGGCCGCCATCCCACCGTGCTCGCGTCGATCGCCAGAGGTTTTTAAGTTGTCTCTCTCAGTACCCAAACTTTCTTGCGAAGGCAGGGGACTTGAGACGACTTCACTTCAAAAACCCACCGCACCAATCAAAACAACAACTTAGTCGTTGTTTGCTTGCTACGTGTGTGGCGATTATACACCTGTCGAATGGCTTGGGAAGTACCAGAAAAGCGACATGCGTCACAGTTCGACGCCCCGGTCAGTTACCCCAGTGTGGCCCCCGCGACAACTCCACCAGTTCATAGTGGGTTTGCATGTAGCCGGCGACCTGGCCCTTGAGGAACAGGTAGTCCCCATCGGCCGTGCACCAGACGTCGTACGGCGGGTGCTCCTGGGGCAGTTCCGGGTTGGCGACGAACTGGAAATGCAGCGCATCGAAGGTGCCTGCACCCACCGTCAGCTTCTCCGCGCCAACGAAGACGATGTTGAGCCCGATGGAGAACAGCATCGGGCCGGTGGCGCCGCGATGATCCGGTGAGGACAGCAGCATCTGCTTGATGCGCTGCACTTCACCCGGTTTTCTTTGATCGATGAGTCGCAGATGCCACGCATCGCAGGCGATCGCATGGTTCTGGAAGGTGACGAGCGGCGTTGCCAGATCCATGGTCTGCGAGACGCGACCCTCCATCGAGGTGTAGGTCTCGCACTCGGCGTACTGCGGATGGAAACGGAACCAGCCCGAGCCCATGAAGCGGCTTCCCACCGACAGACGTACGAAGCAGTCGGTCGGCATCCAGTCCTTGTCGAGCGAATAGGTGATGTCACGCATCACGGAGGGGCGGTCGTCGATCTCGCAGTGTGCGGTGCAGGTGCGAGTCCCATCGGCATGCACATCGATGCGAAAATACTCGCGTCCACGCTCCTGGTTCATGCGTTCCGGCTTCTTGCTCGTATAGAGCACCTTGCCCATGACGCTGCGATGATCGCGCTGCAGGATGGGAAGCTTCGGGTCGGCAGGAGCGTTAGCCATGGGCGATTCCTCTCGATTGAAAGTTTGAACTCGTGTGCTGTGATCTGTTCGCGGCGCGCAGTCTAGCGGTCAGACTGCACCCTCGGTCCATTGCTTCGCTTCGCGCGCCGCAGCGCGGAAGTGCGGCAGGTTGTAGATCAGCAGCCAGGTACCGATCACGGATACGGCGGCGGCCACCACGAACATCGAGTAGCGCAACTGTTCCTCGTCGGCGAAATAGAAATCCGTGACGAGCGCTACGGCGGTGGGGCCCACGAAGAACCCCACGGCGTTCAGAATGAAGTAGTAGAACGCGACGCACTGCGCGCGCATGGTGGGCGGCGCGATGGAGACCACCGCGGCCGCACCTGCGGCCGTCGGTGCCGCGGCGCCGAGCGTTGCCGGGATCAGGAAGAGCACTGCCAGCAGCGGCGTTGGCATCAGCGTGAAGAGGCAGTAGCCGAAGGCCATCACGAGGAATGAGACGAGGCAGACTCTCACGTATCCGTCCTCGTAGCGCTTCTGGAAGTAGTCACACATCCAGCCGCCGATGAGCACGCCGATCAAGCCGAACGCGATGGTGATCACCCCGCGCCACTGGATCCAGTAACCCAGCTCCTGCGGCGACAGATCGTAGGTACGGCGCAGGAACTCCGGAATCCAGAAACCGATACCGTAGGCCATGATGGCGAGTCCAGAGAGCGCAAAGAACAGCACGAGAAACGCGCGCCACCGGGCGATCAGATAGCGCATCGTCTGCAGTACCGGCGTCGCTTCGGGCTTGCGGCCCGTGAGCAGGAACTCGCGACGGATGGGTTCGCGGATCGTGAGCACGAGCAGCGCGATCAGCAGGCCCGGCAGACCCACGTAGATGAACATCAGCTGCCAGGGCTCGTGCCAGCCAAGCAGCGGTAACTCCACGGGGCCCGCTTCCTTGAGTTTCGGGTAGAGCGCACCACCAAAGATGAAGGCGATGCCGCTGCCGCTCGATACACCGGCTGTGTAGAGCCCGACGGCTCGACCGATCCGATCCGGCGGGAAATAGTCCTTCAGCATCGACAGCGCTGAGGGGTTGAGTGCCGACTCGCCTGCACCGACACCGACGCGGGCGAGAAACAATGCTGCATAGCTCGTCGAGAAGCCGCAGGCGGCGGTCATGATGCTCCAGAAGGTCACGCCGGCGAAGATCAGCCAGCGGCGATTTCCCCGATCGGCGAACCACGCGATCATCACGCCGAAAAATGTGTAGAACACGGCAAAGGCGCCGCCGAGCAGAAAACTCATCTGCGTGTCGCTGATCTGCAGGCTCGCCTTGATGTCGGGTACGAGCAGGGCAATGATTTCGCGATCGACGAAGGCGAGGATGTAGGCGAGCAGCAGCACGACGACCACGTACCAGGCGTAGACCGGATTCGGATAGGGAATGTGCTGCGGGGACTTAGCGGACATGGTGGATCTCCGGCGCGAGGCGTTCAGCCCGCGAATGAATGTTGGGTCTTCAGGTTGCTCGCAAGGTCGTCGAACAAAATCATCTGTACTCGCGAATCGGTCTTGAGGGTGGCGCCGGCCTCACGATCGATCAGCACGTTGATCACGGTTGGTCCATCGTGGGCGAGTGCCCGCTCGAGCGCCGGTCGCAATTGCGCGAGTTGCTCGACATGCTCGCCACGACAGCCGAAGCCTTCGCCGACCTTGTCGTAGCGCAGGAACCCGAGTTCGGTGTTGACGCTGCGCCCTAGTGCCTTGAGCTGGCCGTGAAGTTCGGTGCCCCAGGCGCCGTCGTTGCCAACCACACAGATGAGCTTCAATCCGGCACGGGCTGCGGCATGCAGTTCCGCAGGATAGAACCCGAAGGAACCATCGCCCGTGGTCAACACCACCGTGCGGGCTGGCGTGCCCGCTGAGGCGAGTTCACGCGCAGCGGCGGCCGCACCGACCGCGAGTGGCGTGCCGACGCCCATTGCACCCATCGGGTAATGGTCGAGAAATCCCGGCGCCTCGCGGATGCGCAGCGCGCCGTACATCCAGTTCTGGATATCCGCGCCATCCCCCACGAATACGCTGTCTTCGGGTACGACCTCGGCGATGATGCGGCCCAGAGTCAGCGGATGGATCGCATCGTTCGGCAGCGGTTTTGCGGCGAGCGCATCGAGATACGAGAGCCGCTCCTGCAGCGCCTCGCGCACCCACAGGCCGCGCTGCGCCCAGGCTGCGCGGCGGGTTGCCACGTCGTGGGATGCGGCGTCGAGGGCTGTCGCGTGGGCCTGCACCGCCGCCAGCAACTGCGCGGCGGCGAGGCCTGCATCGGCCGCGATCGGCACATCGATACGTCGGTTGCGCGAGAGTTCTTCCGCCTCGACGTCGATCTGAATGAACTTGGCCTGCGGCGCAAAACGCGGCGGCAGTCCGTAGCCCAAGCGCTGCTTGAGACGCGCGCCCACGACACAGACGACATCGGCTTCTTTGGCCACGATCTGCATCAGTGGCCAGCTGAAGGAGTGCTGCGAGTCCTCCGGCACGACGCCGCGACCGAGTCCGTTGCCGGCGATCGGAATGCCGAATTGCCGTGACAGCGTCGCGAGACTCTCGCCCGCACCGCCCTGACAGGCACCGGCGCCGGCGATCAGCAGCGGGCGCTTGGCGTCGCGCAGTAATCGTGCCGCTTCGCCGATGGCGGCGGGATCCGCCGCGGCACGCGAGACGCTCGGTGCCGGCTGTGCAGCTGCGCCCGCATCGGCGAGCGTTGCCGCGAAGAATTCCTGCGGGATCTGCAGCACCACGGGACCCCGTCGACCGGACAGAGCGCGCTTGGCAGCCACATCGATGTACTCGGCGAGACGCTCCGCGGTAGGCACGGTGCGCGACCACTTGCTGATGCTGCCCACCAGCGGATGCTTGGCGTTGTCGTACTCCGCCTCGGCTTCGGTCCAGGAGTTCGGCAGACGCGCGATCAGCACGAGTACGGGCGAGCAGGCATGGAAGGCCGTGGCGATGCCGTTGATCGCGTTCGGCGTGCCCTGATCCGCAATGATCAATGCCACGCCGAGGCGACCCGTGAGGCGGGCGTAGCCGTCGGCGGCACTGACACAGCCCGACTCGTGACGACTGCTGACGATCTGCAGACCGTCGCGATCGAGTGCATCGAGAAGATGGGTGTGGGAGGCGCCTGCGACAGCGAAAACGGTGCGAATTCCGTAGCGGCCCAGCGCCCGGCTGACTACCATTCCGCCGGTGAGCGTCATCCAGTACCCCCTTGGGGAAGTAGTTCTAGCTCATTCGGCCGCAACTTGAAAGTCAGTCACCACCCGGATTACTTCCTGCCGCTGCCGGACGGTCATCCGTTCCCGATGGTCAAGTACACATTGGTGTATGACCGCCTGCGTGCCGCAGGCCTCTTGCCGGCCGAACGCATGATGATTCCGGAGGAGGTCGCGCGCGCAGATCTCGAGCGCGTGCACACCAAAGCCTACCTCGATCGATTGTTCGGGCCGGGCTTGAGTGCGGCTGAGGTCAGGGCACTGGGTGTGCCATGGTCGCCGCGCTTGCTGCGACGCTCGCGCCTCGCGACTCAGGGCACGCTGCTCGCGGCCCGCGCGGCGCTCGATGAGGGGCGTGGGGGCAATCTCGCGGGCGGCACTCATCACGCCTTCGCCGACCATGGCGAAGGCTTCTGCGTGCTGAACGATGTGGCGGTTGCGATCCGTGCCTTGCAGCATGAAAAGAAGATTTCCCGCGCGCTTGTCGTCGATCTCGATGTGCATCAGGGCAACGGCACTGCAGCGATCTTCGAGGGCGATGCCAGCGTATTCACGTTTTCGGTGCATGGTGAGCGCAACTATCCGGCGCGCAAGATGCGCTCCTCGCTCGATGTGGGTCTGCAGGACGGCACCGACGATGCGACCTATCTGCAGGTGCTGCACGAGCAGCTGCCCAAAATTCTGCAGGACTTCGTACCCGACCTCGTCTTTTACCTCGCGGGTGTGGATGTGGCCGAGGGCGATCGATACGGGCGGTTTCGGCTTACCGAGCAGGGCATCCGCGAGCGCGAGCGCACCGTACTCGAGTGGACGCGGCGGCAGGGCTTGCCGCTCGTGGTGACGCTGGCCGGGGGCTACTCGCCGAATGCGCTGCGCACGGCCATACTGCACTGCATCGTGTTCGAAGAGGCAGCGACGTGAAGCCCCGGCTGTTCCAGCGTTTCCTGCGATTCATGTCCGAGCGTCGCATCCTCTCCGATGCGCGCATGCTGGAGCTCTATCCGCCGTTCCTGTTCATGCGCATCAAGGTGCTGGAGATGGATCGCGACTGGCGGCGTGTGCGCATCCGTCTGCCCTTGAACGCGATATCGCGCAACCCGGGCGGGGTGATGTTCGGTGGTTTCCAGGCCGCACTCGCCGATCCGATTGCGGCGCTCGCCTGCGCGCGAGTGTTCCCCGGCTATTCGACCTGGACGCGCGCCATGCAGATCGACTTCGAGCATGGTGGCAGCACCGACCTCGAGTTGCGGTTCGAGTTTTCGGCGGCGATGGAAGAAGAGATCCGCAGCACGCTCGCCCGCGAGGGCCGAGCCACGCCGTCGTTCGAATACGGATACTTTCTCGCGGATGGCACGCGGTGCACGCGCGTGATCAATACGGTGGCAATTCGCCCGCGCGGCTACAGCCGAGCTACCACGCCACCCGCGCCGCAAAGCGGCGTCGACTAAACAAACTAGACTGATCGGTGTCGATCAGGCCGCGTCGATCAGGCCGCGTCGACCATCACGGCGCGCAGCTTCTTGATGGCATTCGCCTCGAGTTGGCGAATACGCTCGGCCGACACGGAATATTTTGCCGCAAGATCGTGCAGCGTGGGCTTCTCAGCGTCGTTCGACATCCAGCGACTGGCGAGAATGTCGCGGCTGCGCGCATCGAGTGACTGCAGTGCCGTGGTGAGACGCGCGTGGGTCTGTTCGTCCCACTCGGCGCTTTCGACCTGCTCGGCCGGATCGGCATCCGGTGCCGGCAGATACGCGACCGGCGAATGCGCTTCGTCTTCGTCGGATTCGAGCGGCGTCGGATCGAAGGCAATCTCGCGAGCCGAGAGACGACGTTCCATCTCGGTGACTTCCGCGGGGCTGACGCCGAGTTCGCGCGCGACGGCGGCCGTTTCGTCGGCCGAGAGCCACGAGAGGTTTTTCTTCATGCGCCGCAGGTTGAAGAACAACTTGCGTTGAGCTTTGGTGGTGGCGACCTTCACCAGGCGCCAGTTGCGCAGCACGTACTCGTGGATCTCAGCGCGGATCCAGTGCACGGCGAATGACACGAGGCGCACGCCGACCGCAGGGTCGAAGCGCTTGACCGCCTTCATCAATCCGACGTTGCCTTCCTGCACGAGATCGCCGACCGGCAGGCCGTAGCCTGAGTAGCCGCGAGCGATGTGCACGACGAAACGAAGGTGCGAGAGAACGAGCGCCCTGGCGGCCTCGACATCCCCGTCAGCGCGAAAGCGCAGGGCCAGTGCCTGCTCGTCTTCGCGGGAGAGCATCGGCACGCGGGAGACGCGGTCGAGATACGCATCTAGGCTGCCGAGTGGCCCGGTGAGGGCGAACTCGGCGGAGCGCAGGGCAAGAACTTGGCTGGTCATGCGTGGGTTACCTCTCCGGTGGAGTCTAGCACTCTGTGTATTTGAGTGCTAAACCCCGGGGAAGTTCACACGATAAAATATATATAAATCAATACTTTAGGGAGGACACCCGGATTACTGCCGCGGCTCGATTCGGGACAGATGCCGTGCGGTGCCGATCCATGCGCCCAGCAGACCCAGCAGGGTTCCAACCCCGAGCAGCCCCCCGAGTTCCTCGATTGTCAGACCCACGAGTTGGAAGGCGCTGCCATAGAGGCGGGCGAGTTGCAGCAGCCAAGGCTCGAGTGCGGCCGCGAGCGCGATCAGCCACAGCGCCGCGAGGGCGGCACCGAGCAGGCCGTAGAGCCCGCCGAGGTAGAGGAACGGTCTGCGCACGTAGGCGTTTGAGCCGCCCACCAGCTTGGTGACTTCGATCTCGGCGCGGCGTGCGCTGATCTCGAGCCGTATCGCGTTGCCGATGATGGCGAGCACGCCAAAAGCCAGCAGTGCAGCGAACACCTGAAACACTCGCTCGAGCAAGCTGAGCAGGGCGCTCAGCCGTCGGACCCACTCGTTGTCGACTTGCACGATGTCGACCTCAGGCCAACTGCCGAGGTAGCGTTGCAACGACGCGATGCTCGAGGGGTCGGCTCGATCGCTGCGAGGCCGTAGGCTGATGACATGCGGCAGGGGATTGCCCTGCAATGCCTCGAGCGCGGCGCCAAAGCCCGAATATTTGCGAAATTCCGCGAGACCCTCGTCCGCCGAAATGAGCGTGACGCGACCGGCTTCCCGTCGGGCCCGAGCGCTGTCGGCGAGTTGGCGGGCGCGTTCGAGCGACACGTCGGTCTTGAGGTAGACCGTGAGTTCGATCGCTTCGGTGATGCTGCCTGTCGCAGTACGGGCATTCTTCACGAGCAGATACAGGCACGCAGGCAGGGTTAGGGCGAGGCTGATCACGGCGATGCTGAGCAGCGTGCCGAGCGGCTGACGCAAGAGATGTCCGAGCGCCCCGAGCAGCGCCTGCAGATGTCGCGCAACATAGGTGAGGGGCGAAGTCATGAAGCAGACGCCCCGCCGAGCAGACGACCTTCGTCGATGTGCAACTCTCGATGCCCAAACTCACGCACGAGGGCCATGTCATGCGTGGCGATCACTACCGTGACGCCGACTTCCTGAAAGCGGGCGAACAGCTGCATCACATCCCGCGCGAGGTTGTGATCGAGATTGCCCGTGGGCTCATCGGCAATGAGGATGGTGGGACGCGCGACCACGGCGCGAGCGATACCGACGCGCTGCTGCTCGCCGACCGACAACTCGAGCGGCAGTGCGCGCTCCTGCTCGCGCAGGCCGACTTGATCGAGCGCTGCGCGCACACGCTTGTCGATGTCGCGATAACTCGTGTCCGACACCATCAGCGGCAACGCGACGTTGTCGTACACCGGCCGATCCATGAGCAGCTGGTGATCCTGGAATACGACGCCGAGCCGTCGTCGGTACGCCGGTATGGCGCGCGCGGGCAGACTGCCGGTGTCCTGGCCATTGACGAGCACGCTGCCTCGGGTCGGTCGCTCAAGCAGCGCGACGAGTTTCAGCACCGAGCTTTTGCCCGCGCCGGATCGACCGGTCAGGAACACGAATTCGCCTGCGCCGATGCGAAACGACACATCCTGCAAGGCCTCGCGGCCGTTCGGGTAGCGCTTGAACACGTGCTCGAACTGGATCATTCCCGCATTATCCCCTGTCGCCGTCGATCAGCGCACGCGCAAAGGCCTCAGCATCAAATTCGCCGAAGTCCTGCGCGCCCTCGCCGATGCCGATGAAGCGGATGGGTAGGGCCAACTGGCGGGCGATCGCGAGCACGATGCCGCCCTTTGCAGAGCCGTCGAGCTTGGTGAGCACGAGCCCCGTCACACCGACCGCTTCACGAAACTGCACGGCCTGTTTGAGCGCGTTCTGGCCTTGGTTGGCGTCGAGCACCAGCAACACTTCGTGCGGTGCACTGGGGTCGACCTTGCCGAGCACGCGACGCACCTTGCGCAGTTCCTCCATCAGATGCGTCTGCGCCTGCAGGCGGCCGGCGGTGTCCGCGATCAGTACGTCGGCGCCGCGGCTTCGCGCAGCGCTCAAGGCATCGAAGGCCACTGCGGCCGGATCCGCGCCCGGTGCCTGTGCGATCAGTTCGGCGCCCGTGCGCGAGGCCCAGATGCCGAGCTGCTCGGTCGCTGCTGCGCGGAAGGTGTCACCCGCGGCGAGCATGACCTTGAGTCCCTCCTGCGTGTAGAGATTGGCGAGTTTGCCGATGGTCGTCGTCTTGCCTGAGCCATTCACGCCAACGACGAGAATCGTGAAAGGCTTGCGCGAGGGGTCGATGCGCAGCGGCTGTGTGACGGGCCGCAGCAGGGCCGTGATATCGGCTTGCAGCGCCTCGAGCAGCGCCGCCACATCGCCGAGCTGCTGGCGAGCGACGCGCGCGCGCAAACCCTCGAGCAGTTCCTGGGTGACCGTGACTCCAACATCGGCCGCGAGCAGTCGCGTCTCGAGTTCCTCCAGCACTTCCGCATCGATGCGACGCGCGCCGAAGAGCCGTGCGAGCTCGCTGCCGAGCCCCGCGCCCGGACGGGTCAGGCGCGCGCGCAGGCGGGCGAAGAAGCCGGGTTTGGAATCGCTGCTCATCGGCGCATCCTGCTCATGGGAACGCGGATTTTAGGCTACCCTGCGGCGCAAATGGCCACGACTCGCAGCGCCCCCGCCAACGAGGTTCGCATCATCGCCGGTATGTGGCGTGGTCGACGCCTGCGCTTCCCTCAGGTCGCCGCCATCCGACCCACGCCCGATCGCGTCCGCGAGACGCTGTTCAACTGGCTCGCACCGCACATCCGCGGCACGCATGTGCTCGACTTGTTCGCGGGCAGCGGTGCGCTCGGTTTCGAGGCCTGTTCGCGCGGCGCCGCAACGGCAACGCTGCTCGATACCGACCCGCGCTGCATTGCAGCTCTCGAAGAGCATGTCGAACGGCTGCAGGCGTCGCAGGTCCGCGTGATTCGTGCGGACGCACTCGCCTTTCTGTCGCGCCCGCGTGCGGCAGACGTGCCGCCCTACGACGTCGTTTTCGTCGATCCGCCCTTTGCGGCGGGTCTCTGGCAAAGCGTCGCGGGTCGACTCGAGAGCGGCGACTGGCTCGCGCCCGTCGCCTTCATCTACGTTGAGGTGCCGCTGCGCGAGCCCTTGCCCGAGTGGCCTGCGGGCTGGCAACCCTGGCGCGCCGGCAAGGCGGGCGAGGTGGGCTATCATCTTCTGCGGAGGGCTTGATGAAACGCAACGCGCTGTACCCCGGAACCTTCGACCCCATCACCAACGGGCATCACGATCTTGTACGTCGTGCCGCGGGTATTTTTGATCGGGTGGTTGTGGCCATCGCGGCCAATCCGAACAAGGCGCCGTTGTTTCCGCTGGCGCGCCGCGTAGAGCTCTCACGCGCAGTGCTTGCGGATTTGCCGAACGTCGAGGTGATGGGCTACTCCGGACTGACGGTCGAATTCGCGCGCGAGCAGGATCTGAACGTCATCCTGCGCGGGCTTCGGGCCGTGTCGGATTTCGAATTTGAATTCCAGCTCGCCAACATGAGTCGGCACCTCGCTCCCGAAATCGAAACCATGTTCATGACGCCGCAGGAGCAGTTCACCTTCATCTCTTCGACGCTGGTGCGTGAGGTGGCGATCCTCGGCGGGAACGTGGCGGAGTTCGTGCACCCGATCGTGGCCGAGGCGTTGCGCGCGCATCGGCGCTCGCCCTCACCCTGATCGGCTTCGGCAGTTCGGGCAGCGTACCTGCGCGATGTAGATCCACCGCCCGCCACAGATACCACGCCGCTGCCGAGCGCCACGGGGCCCAGCGTTCTCCATAGGCCAGCAACTCGCCCACAGTCGGCAGTGTCCTGCGCCGGTAGGCAATTCGAAAGCCGTTGCGCACGCCGAAATCCGCCGCCGGCAGTACGTCGGGCCGTCCCAGCTGAAACATCAGCATCATCTGCACCGTCCAGCGGCCGATGCCGCGCACGGCGGTCAGTCGCGTGATGATGGTTTCGTCATCGAGCGCGTGCAGTGTGCGGCTCTGCGGCACCTCGCCTGTACGCGTTTTCGCCGCGAGATCACGCAGCGCCGCGACCTTGCCCGCCGAGAGTCCTGCGCTGCGCAACGTCGCATCATCAAGCGCGAGCACTGCGCCGGGAGTCGGGAAGCCGTCGTGCCGTTCAGGGTCGGCTACGAGCGCTACAAACCGCGCGGTGATCGCCCGCGCGGCCGCACCGCTGATCTGCTGTCCGATGATCGCTCCGGCGAGATGTCGAAAGGGCGAATCACAAGGCTGCACACGCAGGCGATAGGGGCCCGCCGCCTCGATAAGTGCAGCCATCACAGGGTCGAGCGCTGCGAAGTGCGGCGCGAGCGTACGCCGCGTCGGTACGCTTAGCGCTGACATGTGGCACACCAGTAGGTCGAGCGCTGCGCCTGTACGCGCTGGCGGACCGGCGTGCCGCACTGGCGGCAGGGCTCGCTGCCACGCTCATAAACCTGCAGTTGCTGGCGGAAGTAGCCGGGACTGCCATCGGCGCCGACGTAATCGCGCAGCGTCGTACCCCCGACACGCACGGCCTTGCCGAGCACGGCCTTGATGGCCTGCACGAGGCGCGCCGCTTCTTCACGTGTCACCCGTCGCGCAGCACGACCCGGGCGAATGCCGGCGACAAACAGCGCCTCGCTCGCGTAGATGTTGCCGACGCCCACGACCACCTGGGCGTTCATGATGAGTGGCTTGATCGCGATACGCCGATCGCGCAATCGCGACCAAAGATAGTCCGCATCGAATTCGTCCTCGAGCGGCTCCGGACCGAGGTGTTGCAGCAGGGGATGTGCAGCGGCGTCACCTTGCAGCCAGTGCACCGAGCCGAAGCGACGCGGATCGTTGAAGCGCAGCACCGTGCCATCCTCGAGCAGCCACTCGAGATGGTCGTGCTTGAGGCGCGGCGAGTCTTGCGGCATGACCCGCAGGTTCCCCGACATGCCGAGGTGCAGAATCAGCGTGCCGCCATCGTCGAAATGAAACAGCAGGTATTTGGCGCGGCGGGTGACGCGCTCGATGCGCCGACCCTGTAGTCGTTGCGGCAGATCGCCCTGCACCTTCCAGCGCAGCCTTGCCTCGTGCACGCGCAAAACACGCACACGCTTGCCGACCACGTGCGGCTCGACGCCGCGACGGGTGGTTTCGACTTCGGGTAACTCAGGCAGGGCGGAACGCCCTTACTTGATCTTGGTTTCCTTGTACGCCACGTGCTTGCGCACGACGGGGTCGTACTTCTTCACGTCCATCTTTTCGGGATGCAGACGCTTGTTCTTCATGGCCACATAGAAGTGACCCGTGCCGGCCGTGGACAACAACTTCACTTTTTCGCGCATGGTGTCGGGCTCCGGCTCAGATCTTCATGCCCTTGGCGCGCAGGTCAGCGACCACGGCGTCGAGGCCATTTTTCTCGATGGTACGCAGGGCGTTGGTGCTGACGCGCAGCGACACCCAGCGCTTCTCGCCCTCGAGCCAGAAACGCTGCGTGTGCAGGTTCGGCAGGAAGCGGCGACGCTTCTTGTTGTTCGCGTGCGAGACGCGGTTGCCCGTGGTGGGGCGCTTGCCAGTGAGTTCGCAGACGCGGGACATCGTAGGAAGCCTTTTAAATCAGTGGTTTACGGTGTTCTGGGGCTTGTGACCCCGAACAAAGGGCCGCTTTTATACCAGTCTGCGCGCGGCTCGGCAACCGGTACCCGCCTCGCCAGGTGGGGTGACCCCCTCTCACCCGATGCGGCGACCCCCTCTCGCCGGGGTGTCCCCCCCATTCTTTTGGGGGTCAAAGCAGGCCGCGTTCGGCAAACGACAGTGTAACGGGGCCGGCCACGATCAGGTGGTCCAGGACGCGGATGTCGACCAGGGCTAGGGCATCGCGCAGGCGGCTGGTGATGAGTTCATCGGCGCGGCTAGGTTCGGCGACTCCAGAGGGGTGGTTGTGGGCAAGGATCAGTGCTGCGGCATTGTGCGCGAGTGCCTCGCGCACCACCTCTCGAGGATGCACACTTGCGCCGTCGATGGTGCCGCGAAACAGTTCGTCGAAGGCGATCAGACGGTGTCGGTTGTCGAGGTAGAGACAGCAGAACACCTCGTAGGGCCGATCGCGCAAGTGTGCGGTCAGGAAACGGCGCGTTTCGGCCGGCGAGCCCAGCAGGGGCCCGCAGCGCAGGGCCGCGCCGTAATGCCGCCGCGCAAGTTCCAGGGCCGCCTGCAGTCGCATCAGGCCTCGCGCGCCCAGTGCTCGCGCGGGCGCGTCGCGACGCGGATCGGCCGCCAGCAGCGCGCGCAGGCCGCCGAACTCACCGAGCAACGCCTGGGCCCGCTCGAGGGCCTTGCGGTTGCATGGCGCGCCGAGCAACAACGCGAGCAGCTCTGCATCGGCCAGTTGCGCGCAATCCTGCGCCCATCGGCTTCGGCGCCGGCGGATCGGGGCAGCGGAAGGTGTGGGTGGTGCGGCGAGGGTGGTTTCCATGGCGCCGAGGATCCGCCCGGCGCATGGGGCATCGCGAGCGGCAAACGGCGGCGAATCCTCCCATAACCAAACGTCAATCGACGTTGCCGACGAGCCTGATCGATAATGCCTTCCATGAGCACGCTGTCGGGTCGCAGGATCCTTCTTGGGGTCAGCGGCGGTATCGCCGCCTACAAGTCGCCGGACCTGGTCCGCCGTCTGCGCGAGCGCGGTGCCGAGGTGCAGGTCGTAATGACGGCGGGTGCGCAGCGCTTCGTGACGCCTACCACCTTCCAGGCTGTTTCCGGGCGCGAGGTACGTGCGGAGCTGTGGGACCCTGCGGCCGAAGCCTCGATGGGGCACATCGAACTCGCGCGTTGGGCGCACTACGTGCTGATCGCACCGGCCACGGCGGATTGTCTGGCCCGGCTCGCCGCAGGCCGGGCAGACGATCTGCTCACCACGCTAGTGCTTGCCACGGAGGCGCCCGTCGGCGTGGCGCCGGCCATGAACCGCATCATGTGGTCCAAGCGCGTCACGCAGGCGAACGTCGCGGCACTACGCGAGCGTGGTGTCGAATTCTTTGGACCGGGCGAAGGTGAGCAGGCCTGCGGCGAGGTCGGCTCGGGGCGCATGCTTGAGCCTGTGCAGATCGCCGCACAACTTGCTGCGTCTCTGGGCGATCAGCCGCGGGTCGGTGCGTCGCTGAGCGGCGCGACGCCCGTCGATGTGCCACTCACGGCGCATCGCGGCCTGCTCAGCGGGCGCCGCGTACTCATCACGGCGGGCCCGACCCGCGAGCGCATCGACCCGGTTCGCTTCATCAGCAATCGCAGCAGCGGCAAGATGGGTTTCGCGGTGGCTGAAGCCGCGAGTGCCGCGGGCGCGGACGTGGTGCTCGTTGCGGGGCCCGTGTCGCTCGACACGCCTCCCGGCGTGCGGCGTGTTGATGTCGAAAGTGCCGCCGACATGCTCGCGGCCGTCGAGCGTGAGTGTGCGGGGCTCGATGTCTTCATCGGCACGGCTGCGGTCGCCGACTACCGTCCCGTGCTCAGCGCTTCCCACAAGATCAAGAAGACCGCCGAGCGCATCGAGCTCGCGCTCGAACGAACGACGGATATCCTCGCCACGGTGGCTGCCCGGCCCGACAGACCGTTCACGGTAGGGTTTGCCGCGGAGACGCACGACGTCGAGTCGTATGCGCGCGGCAAGCTGCTCGCCAAGCGGCTCGATCTGATCGCCGCCAACGAGGTGGGCGACGACAAGGTGTTCGACAAGGACGACAACACGCTGCTCGTGCTCTGGGCCGATGGGCAACTGCAGATCGGTCCTGCGTGCAAAACGGTGGTTGCCGAGCGTCTCGTCGAACTCATCGCCACTCGACTCGGACTCACCCAAAAGAGCTGATCCATGTCAAAACCCGCGTTGAAGATCCGCGTTCTCGATCCGCGCCTGGGCAGCGAATATCCGCTGCCTGCTTACGCCACGGCAGGCTCCGCCGGGCTCGATCTGCGAGCGCTCCTCGAGGAGCCGCTCGAACTGCGTCCGGGCGAAGCGCAGTTGCTGCCGACGGGATTGGCGATCTGGCTGGAAGACCCGACGCTCGCGGCAATGATCCTGCCGCGCTCGGGGCTCGGTCACAAACACGGCATCGTGCTCGGCAACCTCGTCGGGCTGATCGACTCGGACTATCAGGGGCAGCTGATGGTCTCGTGCTGGAACCGTGGCGCAAGCGCCTATACGGTGCAGCCGGGTGAGCGCATCGCCCAACTCGTCGTCGTGCCGGTGGTGCAGGTGGAGTTGCAGCGCGTCGAAGAATTCACTGCGACTGAGCGCGGCAGCGGTGGCTTCGGCAGTTCCGGAACGCGCTAGGCGCGTTCGACGATCGCCGTCACACCCATCCCGCCCGCCGTGCACACCGAGATCAAGCCGCGGCGAGCGGCCCCGTCCTGGGCAAGCAATTTGGCGAGCGTGGCGAGAATGCGCGCCCCGGTGGCCGCAAACGGATGACCGATCGCGAGGCTGCTGCCACGCACGTTGAGTCGGGCGCGATCGATCGAGCCGAGGGCTGCATCGAGCCCAAGGCGCTCGCGACAGAACTGCGCTGACTCCCAGGCCGCGAGCGTGCAGAGCACCTGTGCTGCGAACGCCTCGTGGATTTCGTAGTAGTCGAAGTCCTGCAGCGAGAGCTTCGCATCGGCCAGCATCGCGGGCACGGCATAGGCGGGTGCCATCAACAGGCCTTCGGCGCCGCGCTCGAAATCCACGGCCCAGGCCTTGCCGAAGCTCAACCAACCGAGAATCGGCAGACCGCGCGTGCGCGCCCAGTTCTCGCTGGCCAGCAGCACCGCCGAGGCGCCGTCAGTGAGTGGCGTGCTATTGCCCGCCGTGAGCGTGCCGGCCGCGGAGCGATCGAAACTCGCACGCAGCCCGGCCAGCTTCTCGATTGACGTGTCGGGACGAACATTGTCGTCGCGTTGCAGGCCGGCAAAAGGCACGACCAGATCGTCAAAGAAACCGTCTCTCCACGCGGCCGCCGCGTGACGATGACTCTCAAAAGCGAGTTCATCCTGCGCGGCACGGGTGATGCCCCAGCGCTTGGCCATCAGCTCGCAGCTCTCGCCCATGGAGAGCCCGGTGCGCGGTTCGCTGGCGTCGGGGATCACCGGTTTGAAGTGCCGTGGTCGCAGCGACAGGAAGGGTGCAAGCCGAGCGCCGAGGCTGCGCGCGCGGAACGCGCGCAGCAGGATCTGCTGGTATTCACGGCCATACACGACCGGAGGATCGCTGACCGAGTCGACGCCACCTGCGATACCGACATCGATCTGCCCAAGTGCGATCTTGTTGGCGATGCCGATCGCCGCCTCGAGGCTCGTGCCGCAGGCGCGCTGCAGGTCGAAGGCGGGCGTGTGCGGATCGAGCGTGGTGCCGAGCACGCATTCGCGCGCGAGGTTGAAGTCACGCGAGTGTTTGATGACCGCGCCCGCCGCCACTTCGCCGAGGCGCACGCCGTCGAGTCCGAAGCGCGACACCACGCCTTGCAGCGCCGCCGTCAGCATCTCGGCGTTGCCTTCGCGCGCGTAGGCGCCATGCGAGCGTGCGAATGGAATGCGCGAACCGCCGACGATGGCAACCCGACGAACGTTTGAACCGACTAGCATGCGTCAGACCCTCGCCACTTCAGCGCGCGGTCCCGTTGCGCACCCGTTCGGCGTAGCGATCACGCAGTGCACTGTGCCGCGAGTCGAGTGACTGCACGGTGCCGTTGGTCAGGACCAGCAACGCCGCGCTGCTGACCTCGAGCGGATCGCCGCTCCACATGACGAGATCCGCAGTGCGCCCGATGGCGAGACTGCCGAAGCGATCGCCGATGCCAAAGATTTCAGCCGGTACCCGCGTGATCGCGGCCAGGCCGTCCGCCCAAGGCAGTCCGTGCGCCACGGCGTTGCCCGCGGCCTGCCGCGCCTTGCCGGCATCGTCGACTTCGCTGCCGCGCAGAGAGATCGCGACCGTCACGCCCGCTTTGCGCAGCCGGGCGGCGTTCTCGAGGGTCGCGCCGAGATCATCGAAACTGTCCGGCAGATTGACGAGCGGATCGAGAATGACCGGAATCTGCGCCGCAGCCAGTTCGCCGGCGATGCGCCAGGCTTCCGAGCCGCCGCGGATCACTGCGCGCAGTTTCTCCTCGCGCACGAGTCGGATGACATTACGAATGTCCGCTGCGCGATCCACATCGAACACGATGAGACCCGGGTTCTTCAGGAAATCGAGCAGCACTTGCCGGCCCGAGGGCGACAACAGGCGTTCGTCGTGAACCATCACGAGATTGGGTGCCCGCGCTTCGACGATGGCTTGTCGCAGCAGCATGAACTGCGCCGCACGACTGCCGCCCGATAGATCGTTTGCATCACCGCCGAGGTCCACGAACAGGATCCGTTGCGGCAGGATGACTGAGCCATCGAGACTCACGGGAGCGCCGAGCCCGGCGATCAGACTGCCACCCGAGGCCGCTCCGGGTGTGAGCACGGTGAAGGTCAGGCCGTTGCTGCGGTGCACGCCCACGGACATCGCGGCCGGGTTGTAGGCGAGCGACACGTCGAATTCGGGCCGCATCTGGCCGAGACGCTGGGCGTGATCGCCGGTCGTGGATTCAAGACCGATTTCCTCGAGGCCGATGCGTGAGAGGCCAGCAAAGATGCCGGGTGTTACCGGTCGGCCCTGCGCGTCGAGCACGCGCACGCCACTTGGAGCCGTGAGGCCACGACCGATCTCGACGATGCGGCCGTCGCGAATCAGCACATCAGTGCCGGGTTGCGCTTCGCTCGTCAGGGTGTGGACCGTGGCGTTGCGGATCAAAAGGCTGTCGGCTGCGCTGGCAGTGCCGACCATGCCGAGCATCACGCCGAGGGCGCACGCGCTCAGAAGTCGTGAAAAGCGAGTCATGGCGCAGTCTCCGAGGTGGCGGCAACGGTAGCCGGTTGCCCAAGCAGGAAGTCCGACTCCGGCGCACCGCGCGGGCGCGAGCGATCGAGCCGGATGTTGCCGTCGATGAAGACCTGATCGGCGAGCGCGTAGACGCTGAAGGGATCACGGCTCCAGATCACGACGTCGGCGTTCTTGCCGACTTCGAGTGTGCCGGTGACGGCGTCGACGCCCAGCGCACGGGCTGCATTGCGCGTGAGCCAGGTGATGGCGTGCTCGGGCTTGACCTGCTGACCCATGCGCAGCGCCGAAGCCATGATTTTCCCAGCTTCCTGATTCAGACGCTGGATGCCCTCGGAGGAATCCGAGTGCACGATGGCGCAGCTGCCGGGCGCCGCATCGACCAGCAGCACGTTTTCCGGGATCGCATCATAGGACTCCATCTTGAAGCCCCACCAGTCGGCCCACATCGCCGCACACACGTTGTTCTCGGCGAGCAGGTTGGCGATCTTGTAGGCCTCGGTCGCGTGGTGGACCGCGGTGACCTTGTAGCCGAACTCGCGCGCCATATCGAGCACGATGGCCATCTCGTCGGCGCGATAGCAGTGATGCTGGATGAGGATTTCGCCGCGCAACACGCCGGCGAGCGTCTCGAGTCGCAGGTCGCGCTTCGGCGGGCGCACGTCCTTCGCGCCGGCAGCGACGCGCGCTTCGTACTGGCGCCAGTCACGCTGGTATTCCTGCGCTTCGATCCACTGCGCGCGCCAGCCGGCCACGTTGCCCATCCGGGTCGAGGGCAGTTGGCGGCGATTGCCGTAGACGCGTTTCGGATTTTCGCCACAGGCCATCTTCAGTCCCTGCGGTGCATCGGGAAATTTCATGCCCTGATAGGTCACCGACGGCACGTTCTTCAGCACGACGCCGCGGCCGCCGAAAAGATTGGCTGAGCCCGGCAATACCTGCATGGCGGTGACGCCGCCGGCGAGCGCGGCCTCGAACCCTGGATCCTGCGGCCACACGGAGTGCTCAGCCCACACTTGCGCAGTGGACGGTGCGGTGGCTTCGTTGCCATCCGAGTGCGCCTCGACGCCCGGCGAGGGATACACGCCAAGATGCGAGTGCACGTCGATGATGCCCGGCGTGACCCATCGGCCGCTGGCATCGACGATGCGCGCGCCCGAGGGTGCTGCGAGCGACTTGCCGACCGCGGCGACTTTGCCGTCGCGCAGAAGTACGTCAGCCGCTTCGAGTCGCTCACCCGTGCCGGTGAGCACGGTGGCATTGCGGATCAGCGTGGGCGGCGCGTCGGCCGCCTTATAGGTCGACGGGTAGGCGGGTGTCGGCGTGCTCGCTGCAGCAGTAGCCGGTGTGCTGCGAGCACGTGAGTCCTGCTTGGCGACGGCGCTGGTCGTGGAGCAGGCCGAGACGCCGAGCAGCACGCTGCACAGCGCGACAGTGGCCGAGAGGCCATGATGACGGGAGTTTTGGGTGATCATGAACCGTAGGGTAAACGCTTGCACCGATGCCGGCGAGTCCCGTGGCCGTTGCGGTTGCGCCTGTCGCCATGGGCACGGCAAGATGCCTGCCCGTAGCCCAAGGCTCTGCAAGCAAGTCCGCGCGCCCATGTCCTTCAAGACGTTCCAGGAGTTCTACCCGTTCTACCTCGGTGAGCACGCGAATCGCACGTCGCGACGCTTGCACGTGGTGGGTACGCTCGGCGCACTGCTGCAAATAGCCTTGGCCGTGGCGCAGGCTCAGCCGCGGCTGCTTGTCTCCGCGCTCATCACCGGCTACGCGCTGGCCTGGGTCGGGCACTATTTTTTCGAGAAGAACACGCCGGCCACCTTCAAGCACCCCCTCTACAGCCTGCGCGGTGACTTTCGCATGGCGCGTGAGGTGCTCACCGGCCGGATCCCCTGGTAGCACACACCATGGCGAGTTCACGCATCGATCGCGTCTTTGAGCGCCGCTTGGCGTCGTTGATCAACGCCGGCGATTCCACGCTGCTGCAAGGCGGCCGTCGTGGGGTCGAAAAGGAATCCTTGCGCGTCACCCCCGAAGGTCGCATCGCTACCACGGCGCATCCCGCGGCACTCGGCTCGGCGCTCACCAATGATCACATCACCACGGATTATTCGGAGGCGCTGATCGAGCTCGTCACGCCGACGTTCCGCACCAATTGGGAATTGCTGCAGTACCTTTGCGATCTGCACCAGTTCGTGTACCGGCATCTCGGTGATGAGTTGTTGTGGGCCACGTCCATGCCCTGTGTGGTCGATGGCGACGCCAGCATTCCGATCGCGCAATTTGGGCCGTCCAACGTCGGCCGCATGAAGACCATCTACCGCGAGGGTCTCGGCCTGCGGTATGGCCGGGTGATGCAGGCGATCTCCGGGGTGCACTTCAACTATTCCTTTCCGGAGCGTTTGTGGGAGGCCTGGGCCAGCATCCGCGAGTCACGCGATGCGGGGCAGGACTTCGTGTCGGCGAGTTATTTCGAGTTGCTGCGCAACTACCGCCGGCATGGCTGGATCGTCCTGTATCTGTTTGGCGTATCGCCGACGGTGTGTAAATCGTTCCTGCGCGCGCGCGGCGAAACCTTGCCGGAGTTCGGCCGCGGCACCGCCTGGGAGCCGAATGCCACGTCGCTCCGCATGAGCGATCTCGGCTATCGCAACCGCAATCAGTCGGGCGTGGAAGTGTCGGTCAACAGTCTCGCTGATTATGTGCGTGATTTGACCCGCGCGATCAGCACGCCGCATCCGGAGTACGAGCGGCTGGGTGTGAAGGTCGATGGCGAATATCGGCAGCTCAATGCCAATCTGCTGCAGATCGAGAACGAGTACTACTCATTCATTCGCCCCAAGCGCGTGGCGCGCTCGGGAGAGCGACCGACCAAGGCGCTGCTGCGCGCGGGCGTCGAGTACGTCGAGGTGCGTGCGCTCGATGTCAGTGCCTTCGATCCGGTGGGCGTTAACCAGAACAAGATGCGCTTCCTCGAGGCTTTTCTTGCGTTCTGCCTGATGCGCGACAGTGCGCTCATTGACGCCAGCGAACAGGCGGCGCTCGATGGCAATCACGTGACCGTCGCGCGGCACGGGCGCGAACCGAATCTGCAGCTCGTGCGTGACGGCCGCAAGGTGCCGATGCGCGATTGGGCGCGCGAGATCCTTGATCAGATGCAGGGCGTTTGCGAAATGCTCGATCATGGCGATCCGCAAAAACCTTACGCTGCGGCCCTCGCCGTGCAGGCGGCCAAGCTCGACGATGTCTCGCTCACGCCCTCGTCGCGGCTGATTCAGGAACTGCGCACCACGGGCGAGTCTTTCTTTGATTTGGCGCTGCGTACGTCGGCCGCTCACAAGGCGTATTTTCTCGATCTGCATGCGCCGAATCCGGCGCGACTTGTGGAGTTTGCTTCGCAGGCGGAGGAGTCACTGCAGGCGGCCGAGGCGATGGCGCGCGCGCCGCAGGGCGATTTCGACGCGTTCCTCGCGAGTTATCTCGCGTAAGGTACTGCGCGCAAGTCAACTTGCGCCTGGCGCTAATCGGCGTAGATCGCCACGCTCCGTCGGCCGCTCGAGTCGCGCATGCCGCGAAACATCCCCGGGCTGTTGAACTCCATCGCCACGTTGCCGCGGGCATCGACTGCGATCACGCCGCCCTCACCGCCGCGCTGGACGAGCTTGCCGTGTACCACCTCGCGCGCCGCATCGGCGAGCGACAGCCCTCGGTACTCGACGAGAGCGCAGATGTCGTAAGCCACGACCGAGCGGATGAAAAACTCGCCGTGACCGGTGGCCGAGACGGCGCAACTGGCGTTGTTCGCGTAGGTGCCCGCACCGATGATCGGCGAATCACCGATGCGTCCCCAACGCTTGTTGGTCATGCCGCCCGTCGAGGTGGCCGCTGCGACGTTTCCCGCGGCATCGACGGCGACGGCGCCGACCGTGCCGAGCCCGGCCAGTTCGTTGCGCGGTTGAGTGGCGCCGCGCAGTACCCGATCGAGCTGTGCTTTGCGTGTCGGCGTGATGAAGTAGTCGTTGGGCACCAGGGTGAATCCCTGACCGAGCGCGAATTCCTCCGCGCCGTTGCCCGAGAGCATGACGTGCGGTGAGGCTTCCATCACCCGCCGGGCGAGATCGATGGGGTTCTTCACGTGTCGGACGCCCGTGACGGCACCGGCTTGCAGCGTCTTGCCGTTCATGATCGAGGCATCGAGCTCAGCAGACCCGTCATGGGCCAGCACGGCGCCGCGTCCCGCGTTGAACAGCGGGTTGTCTTCGAGCGTGCGCACCGCGGCGGTCACGGCGTCGAGACTGTTGCCTCCGGCAGCGAGCACGGCGTAGCCCGCATCGAGCGCCTGCTCGAGTCCCTGTCGATAGCGGGCACCGTTGTCGGCGCCGATCTCGCTGCGTGCGATGACTCCGGCTCCACCGTGGATGGCTATGGCCAGCATGCGATTCTCCTGGGGGGCGTTTGCGGGCGCGGCGTCCGCCGCCGACAGCGCTTCGCCTGCCGAGCACAATAGGATCAACAGGGCGGTCAGCGACAGCGTCGTGCGCATGGGGCGTCTCCGGGCGTGTTCGGGCTATGATCGCGCAGGCCCGATTGTAACGGGTCGCAAGGGGGGTCCATGCCATTCGACAAGCGCCTCGTGGCCTTGGCGGTCATTCTGCTCGGCGTCGCATTCACCGTTCCGCCGCTGTTTCGAGGCGCGATGATCGCGCTCGCGATCGTCGCGGCCGTGCTCGCCGCGTTGCCGAGGGGCACGCGCGGCCTAGTGTTCGCGACCATGGTGGGACTCGCCACCGGCGTGGCCTCGATCAACCTGTTCGCCATCGGCATCTTCCAAGGGCCGATCACCAAAGAATTCGGTTGGAGCCAGACCCAGTACGCGATCGTGACGCTGGTCGGCACGGTGGTGACGGTGGTCTCCTCGCTCTACATAGGGCGCCTCTTTGATCGCCAGGGCGTGCGTCGTTGGGCGCTGCTTGGCATCGTACTGTTTGCGCTTGCGCTGATTTCGCTCTACTGGCTCACCCCCAACCCGTTGCATTTTTATGCGGTGTTCGCGCTGATGCCGATCATCGGTGCGGGTACCTCCTCGGTCGCCTATTCGCGGGTCATCGCCGCGTGGTTCGACCGGCGGCGAGGGCAGGCCTTCGGTGCGGCGCTCGCCGGCATCGGCATCGGCGGGGCGGTGCTGTCCTCGGTGTCGCAGTTCCTCATCAGCACCGTGGGCTGGCGCGGTGCGTACGTGGGGCTCGGCCTGCTGACGTTGGTGCTGACCCTGCCCATCGTCTTCTGGAAGCTGCGTGATTCGCCGAGCGATGTGGGTCTTGGGCTCGACGGCGATTCGCCGCAGGGCGGGGCCGCAGCCGTGGCGGGAGGCACGCTCGCGAGTGCTGCAGCGTCGGGCCATGCCGCGCTGCCGGTCGAGCGCTTTGGTTACGACGCGCGCGAGTCACGTCGCCAGTGGCGCTTCTGGCAGATGTTCATCGCCTTCCTGCTGCTCTCGTTCGGCATCGGTGGCGTGCTCATTCCACTTGTTCCCATTCTGAGTGCGCGCGGCATTACACCGGAGCAGGCCGCTGCCGTGCAGGGCGCGCTCGGACTCGCCCTGATCGTCGGTCGGGCCTTTGCGGGCTTTCTGATGGATCGATTCTTTGCCCCGCTCGTGGCGTCGACGATCCTCATCTTTCCCATCATCGGCGTGACGCTGCTGGCTCTCGATGCGAGTGGTACGACGGCATTGATTGCCGCGGTGTGTATCGGTCTTGCGGCAGGCGCTGAGCTCGACGTCATTGCTGTGCTGATCACCCGCTACTTCGGCAACTTCGCCTACGGCGAGAACTACGGCTGGCAGTACGCCGCCTGGACCTTCGGCTCGGGCACTGCCGTGATCGTCACCAATCGGGTCTTCGACTCGCTCGGTACGCACACCCCGGCGCTGTGGGTGTACGTCGGCATGTTCGTCCTGTCCGGTCTCATGCTGCTGCGCCTCGGGCGTTATCCGGAGCTGCCGCGCGCCGCAGGGCCTGGCTGATCACGGAGCCGCTGCGCGTGCGACAAAAAACTCAGGCGCCGCAATCTTTGAGCGCGATGCCGGGGTCGGCGAGCTTGCTCGGGTCGGCTCGAAAGCGGGCTGCAATCAACTTGCGCGCCGCCATCTGATCCTTGGCGTTATTGACCGTGTCGATGGCAATCAACTCACCCTCGCGCAGGTAGCAGCAAGAGAAGCTGTGTGACGCCGGGTCGCCGCGCAGCACCATGTGATCGTGGCCGCTCGAGAGGCCCACGATCAGCAGCTTGTGATGGTATTGATCCGACCAGAACCACGGCACGCGGTTGTGCACGGTATCCACGCCGGCGAGGTTGGCTGCGACAGTGGCTGCCTGCTCGAAGGCATTATCGACGGATTCGAGCCGCACACGCCGACCGTAGTGCAGCGAAGGATGATGACTGCAATCGCCGATGGCGTAGATCAGCGGATCCGAACTTCGGCATCGCTCGTCTACCAGAACCCCGTTGTCGCAATCGAGGCCTGCCTCACGCGCGAGTTCATCGTTTGGCACGACGCCGACGCCAATGACGAGCAGGTCCGCAGGGAGCTCACCGGCGTCGGTGAGCACCGCTGCGATCCGGCCGCTCGCCGCTGTGCGCAAGCCGGTGACCCGTGCCGCGCAGCGAATCGTCACACCGTGGCGGGTATGTTCGTGGTGGTAGTACGTGGACACGGGCTCCGCGACCACCCGGTTCATCAATCGATCCGCCGCTTCAAGCACGGTCACTTCCATGCCGAGTTGGCGCAAGGTTGCGGCCGTCTCAAGACCGATGTAACCGCCGCCGATGATCACCGCATGTTTGCCGGCTGCCGCCTCGACCCGTAGCCCATCTGCATCGGCCAGGGTGCGCAGCACATGCACGCCCTGCGCCTCGACGCCCGCCAAGGGCAGCGAACGCGGGCGGCTGCCGGTGGCGAGTACGAGCGTGTCGTAGGCCTGCAGTGAGCCGTCATCGAGGTGTACGCAGCGCCGGTCACGATCGAGGCGCGTGACCCGTCGCCCCGTCAGCATCTCGACCCGCTGCTCGGCGTAGAACGCCTCGTGGCGCAGCAGCATCCGTTCGATGGGCAGTTCACCGGCCAGGTACTTCTTGGACAGTGGCGGGCGCTGGTAGGGAAGTACGGGCTCATCGCCGATCACGGTGATGGCGCCGGGATAGCCCTTGCGGCGCAGTCCCTCTACGCACTGAGCCGCCCCTTGTCCGGCCCCGACGATGACGAT
>VFQT010001309.1_pt1 | contig 30834 bp, 29 predicted proteins | sample 3512381 | NCBI WGS metagenome assembly VFQT01 (sample SAMN10412376, study PRJNA504923) | tailings metagenome | isolation source: Relicate 2 Philex TSF3 active mining site | place: Philippines: Tuba, Benguet | collected 2017-08-29
ACGGCTCTCGACCTGGAACACGCCGATGGAATCGGCCCGGCACAGCATGTCGTAGACGGCCGGATCCTCGCGCGGCACGCTGGCGAGGGTCCAGTGCTCGCCGTGATGCCTTCCCAGCAGATCGAAGGCGCGATGGATGCACGTGAGCATGCCGAGTGCCAGCACGTCGACCTTGAGCAGGCCCAGCGCGGCGAGGTCGTCCTTGTCCCACTCGATGAAGGTGCGCCCGTCCATCGCCGCGTTGCCGACGGGCACGATCTCGACAAGCGGATCGCGCGTGAGCACGAAGCCGCCGACATGCTGGGAAAGGTGGCGGGGAAAGCCGATCAGCTCGTCGGCGAGTGCCAGCACCGTGGTCAGCAGCGGGTCGGCCGGATCGAGACCCGCCTCGCGCACATGAGCTTCCGGCAATGCGCCGCCCGAGCGCGTGCCCCATACCATGCCCGCGAGCGACGCGACCGTATCCTCCGACAATCCCATGGCCTTGCCGACCTCGCGCACCGCCGAACGTGCCCGGTAGGAGATGACGGTGGCGGCCAACCCCGCCCGGTCGCGTCCGTAGCGGGCATAGATGTACTGGATCACCTCCTCGCGCCGCTCATGCTCGAAATCGACGTCGATGTCGGGTGGTTCCTTGCGTTCGGGACTGACGAAGCGCTCGAACAGCAGGTCCACCTCGGTGGGGTTCACGGCCGTGATGCCGAGGCAGTAGCAGACGACGGAGTTCGCAGCCGAGCCGCGCCCTTGGCAGAGAATCCCCTGGGCCCGCGCAAAGGCGACGATATCGTGCACGGTCAGGAAGTAGTGCGCATAGGACAGGTTGTCGATGAGCGCCAGCTCGCGCTCGAGAGTATCCGCAACGGTTTGCGGCACGCCCTCGGGAAAGCGGTGTCGGGCGCCCTCCCGCGCCAGATCCTCCAGATGCGCCTGTGCCGTCTTTCCCGCCGGCACCGGTTCGTCGGGGTAGGCGTAGGCGATCTCGTCGAGACAGAAGCGGCACTGATCGAGAATCTCCGCACCGGCCGCGAGCGCCTCGGGGTACTGGCGAAAGAGGCGGGCCATCTCCAGCGGGCCCTTCAAATGACGCTCGGCGTTGGCTTCGAGGCGCAGGCCCGCCTCCGTGATCGTCACCCCCTCGCGAATGCACGTCAGCACGTCCTGCAACGGGCGGCGATGGGGAGCGTGGTAGAGAACGTCACCGGTTGCGACGAGCGGCACCCGCGCCTCCGTCGCCAACCGGACCAGAGCTGCAATGCGCACGCGATCGTCGCCGCGATAGGTATGGGAAGCGGCGAGATGGACGCGAGCGCTGCCACACTGCGCGATGATACGCTCGAGATCCGCCGCAAACCCGCCACGCGGTGCATCGCCGTCGCCATCGCTTCGCCAGTCCCAGCCGGCGGGCGGCAGCACGATCAGAACCTGGCCCTCGGCGTATGTGGCGAGATCCTCGAGACTCAGGAGGCAGGCGCCCTTCTCCGCACGGCCCTGACCGAGCGACAGCAGGCGGCTCAAACGTCCGTAGGCCGCGCGATCACGCGGATAGCATAGGACATCCGGCGCGTCGGTGAATGACAGGCGTGCCCCGACAAGGAGGCGCAGGCCCACCTCCTTGGCGGCCGCATGCGCGCGCACGACACCGGCGAGCGTGTTGTGATCGGCAACGCCGAGAGCCGCGAGCCCGAGCGCCCTCGCTTGTGCGACGAGTTCGTGCGGATGCGACGCCCCGCGCAGGAACGAGAAATTCGTGATCGTCTGCAGCTCGGCATAGACGGATAGGCCGACGCGTGGATGCTGGCTGCGGGGGAGCGTCATGCGAACACCCCCTGCAGAAACCAGCGCGGCTCCTCCTCGTCCTCCGCACCATGGAGACCTTCGCGGAAGACCCAGTAGCCAGCCCCCGTCTCGTCTTCCAGCCGGTAATAATCCCGAGTGCGCGGCCGGCGCGCGACGGCTTCGTCGTCACCATGCACAGGCAGGCTGCGCCACCACTCCGGCGCGATGCGCTCCGGCCCCTGGGCCTTGAGGATGCGCCGTTGCACACGGCGCCAGAGCAGGCGCGCGGGCGCGCCATCGGGAACCTCGGCAATGACGGCGACGGGTTCGGGCGGGCTCAGCAGCAGCGCCGGACGCTGCGGACCGTTGGATGCCGCAGCAAGCCCCGCGGACAGCATGCCTCCCGGATCGGCAGTATAAGGCACGAGGCGCTGCGCCCGCTCGGGAATGTGGCTCGCCACCGGCGTGAGCCGCAGAACGGCATCCGTTCCGAGACGATTGACGAGACGATCGACGAGGGCGGACGCCGCCACCTGCGCCGCCTGCCGTGCATCCGCGTCACCGAGCGCCGCCTGTGCCGAAGTCTCGCACTCGAGCTCCGTGGCCTCCAGCTCAATGAGGTCGATGCCGAAGCCCGCGTCGATGGCTCCGAGCCGCTCCTCAATCAGACGGACGATGTGCGCGGGATCGCGGCAGGCCAGCCGTGTGCCGATGCGCACGCGCACCGCCGTGCCGTCGACACGGCAAAGATGCAGGCCGAAGCGTCGCCCGCCCAGCCCCTGCGCGGCGAGCTTGCCACACAACGTGATGGCGAGCTGTCGCAGCGCCTCAACGATCCCCGTGCCCGTGACGAGCGGCTCCTCGAACGACAACCGGGCATGGGCTTCCGGTGGCGCCAGCATCGACGCGCGGGGCTCCGCGATCGCCCCCAGCGCCTGATCGAGACGCAGAACGACCGAGGCGGCAGCCTCACGCGCATTCCGCGAACCGTGATGTCCCCGCACACGCCGGAAGCGCTGCTCGAGCGCGGCACGCGGCAAGCCGTAGAGAGCCCCGATACGTTTCAAGCCCAGCCGCTCCAGCAGCAACACGCTCTCGCGCGCGAGCCGCAACGCCGCGACGGGAAGCGGTGCCAGGATTTCCCGCGTGGCCTCGATACCGGGGGAGGCAACTGCAGCCGGCCCCCGCGCGTCCGTGGCGAAACGCGCGAGCGCATAGGCCGCGCCCAGCGTATCGGCGAGCCCGACGCGCGCCGTGATGCCCCGGGCGGCGAGCCGGGCAACGAGATCCCCGAGCAACGCCGTCTCCCCGCCGAAGAGGTGCGGCACACCTGTTACGTCGATCCAGACCCCCTCCTCTCCATCGCGGTTGCGGCTCGGACCATAGCGGCCGAGCCAGCGGGCGAGCCCGGCCAGCGCCGCCCGATCCCGTAACGGAGATGCCGGCATCGTACTCAACCCCGGCATGGCGGCACGCGCATCGGCGAGCGGCAGCCCGGCCGCCACCCCCATCTCCCGCGCGGCACGATTGGCCGCCGTAATGCGCATGACGTTCGCCCGGCTCTCAACCAGCGCGAGCGGCTCCGCTGCCGGAAGGCCACCAGGCATGCGACGCGCGATCTGCTCGATCGCCCACTCGGGCAGCCAGACGGAAACGACGCGTGACATCACACCACTCCACGCTGACGGCCACCTCGTCGAGGGCCTGCAGACTGCCGCGGCAACGTTCGAGAACGAGGGAGAAGCGCGTTGCCCCCGGCGTCGCGGCATCGAGCGGATGTGGGCCGCTCGGACTTGCCTCTACCCTCCAACGCGTCGCCGTCGCCCCAGCGACAGAAGTGGCCGGCGCCGTCAGCAGCAGACATGGCGTCGCGCGCGCGGCCGCTACCAGGCTCAAGCGCCGGGCCGACGTCAGATCGATGGCTTCGAGGCCGCCGACGGCGAGCGCGACGGCATTGGAGCGCAAGGCCTCACCCAGTACCCACAGCGTCTCGCTGACGCGGCGCGTCTCCACCAGGATGATGTCGGATGGCGCAATGCCCAGCCGGACGAGCCCCGGACCATAGAGCTGGCCGAGATCGCCCGCTCGCGACGACGGCCAGCACCAAAGGATGGGGCGGCCATCCGTGCCCCCGCCACCCGCCGAAAGGCGCTCATAGCGGCGCAACGCCAGTCGCAAGGCGAACCCTATCGCTGCCGGCCAGTCCCGATAGCCTGCAGGCTTGATCTCGTGCACGGCATCCGGGGCCAGGCCTCCGCGCGGCAGGACGGCATCGAGCCTGCTCACACCCAGCGACCAGCCTGCCCTCGCCTGCGCGCCCGCAGCGGCGGACGGCTCGAGGGTGATGTCCTGTATTTCATGACGGGGGTGCAGGGCGGAGGGCTCCTTTCGGGGATCGGGGCACATCCCGGGAGAGAGAGTGGAGCCCTCCGCGCCTGCTGGGGAAACGGGCCGATCCGGCGGATGGGCCGGCGCCACCTCGGCGTCGGGCAGCCACGCCGCGGCGCCGCGCCCTTCGATCTTGTGGATCCGGCGCCTGAGATCTTCGATCAAAACGCGACGCGCTTTTGCGTCCCGTGCGGCATCCAACTCCCGGCTGGCCTCCTGCGCGACCACGGGAGACGAGGAAAAATCAAAGCCGGTCGGCCTCTGCCCATCGGACGGCACGAGACGGATCTCAGGAGGGAAAAGGACGCGGGATTTGCGCACGGGAAGCACCGAAGCAGCACGTTTGTTCTTTTTATGTTCTAGAGACACTCAAACGAGCCGTCAACCGGATTAAGGAACAAACCAAAAACAAAAAATCGTATGACCTCTCGCGGAGGAACGCGAAATCGCCGACGATCAGTGCCCGTTCCGAGCACAAGCCATGCGAAAAAGCCCTTCAAAGACGCCAACTTGTGGCTCAATTCCCACAATCGCCACAAAACATCACACGAGCGCCCAAATCATGACGGTCTGCCGCCTCGCGGCGGTTGCGCTCGCGCTGCGGTCGTGGCCAATTAGTGCCAATCTGGAACAGACAACGAGTCCGCGAAGCGGGGAACCGCGATCGAGGGCACGCGTTCGGCATTCGGTGGGGGGCCACCGCAGCCGGGACGACGCCTTCCGAGGAAAGCCGGACCGCTGCTTCAGACCGAGGCCTTCCAACCGGCCTTGCACACGAATTGGAGACGGCCGGCAACGGGATATTCACCAAGCTGGGGCACAAGCAGATAGGGGCGCACCCGGACACAGTTCGGTGCGCGATACTATCCGGCGGGACTGGAGATGATGATGAAAGTAATCAAAGGCTTCGCGACGCTGCTCACCGCGGCTTCGCTCACCTCGGTCACTCTGCTCGGTTTGGGCAGCGCGCAAGCACAGGGCTGGTTGTGGGGCGGCGACACGGTTACCGGCGGCAGCGGCCGCACGTCCGTCAGCTTCTCATCGCAGTACGCCCCGGGCCAGATCATCGTCAGCTTCACCGACCGCCGCCTTTATCTGGTGACCCAGCGTGGTCAGGCTCTCAGCTATCCGATAGCCATTCCGCGCGAGCAGAGCCGCTGGCAGGGCACCACCAGCGTGAGCATGAAGCGGGTCAATCCGTCATGGACGCCGACCCCCACCATGCGCCGTGAAAACCCACGCCTGCCCAATTGGGTGCCGGGCGGCCATCCGCTCAATCCGCTCGGCGTGCGCGCGCTGTATCTCGGTTCGTCGGCTTATCGCATCCACGGCACCGACGCCCCTTGGACCATCGGCTCCGCCGTCTCCAAGGGTTGCATCCGCATGTACAATCAGGATGTGGTCGACCTCTATCCGCGTGTTCCCGTGGGCACCAAGGTCCTCGTGACCTGGAACTCCTACAAGGGCGGCGGCTACGCTGCGGCCGCACCGCGGCCAACCGAGCGCGTCTCTCGCTCCGAAAGCCAGAGTGGCTCTCGCTCCGCGCAGCAGCGATCCAGCCGCCGCACCGCCGCCGTCGAGAACGAGAAACCGCGCACCGTCGCCAATGCCGCCGAGGCGTCGGACGAAGCTCCGCCGCGCCGCAAGTTCTCGTCGGCCAAGCGCATCGTCGCCAAGAAGAAGACACCGAAGGTTTCGAGCGCGACCAACCTGGAATGACGTCACGACGCGCGTCACGGCATGAGATGTGAGGGCGGCCCGAAAGGCCGCCCTTCTTCATTTTCCAGCGGTTGCTGCGCCATGCGCGCGACTCGGTGGCCTGCATGCCGAAGCCCTGCGCAGAGGGGCTGCGCGAGGACCGTGACAGGCACCGAGCCGCGCACTAAAGTGCGCCCCCGACGACACGCCCAAAAACCAAGATCTCCTGCTCGACAGCATAGGAAACGAGAGAAACGCTCATGATCCACGAGCTGCGCATCTATACGGCCAAAGCCGGTACCGCTGGCGAAATGGCCAAGAATTCCGGCAACATCGCGCGCGATATCCGCGGAGACAATTACGGTAAGCTCGAAGGCTACTGGATCACGGAGATCGGACCGCTCAACCAGGTCGTTCACCTATGGAGCTACGCGGACCTCAACGAGCGGGCGCGGCTGCGCGCGGAACTCGGCAAGAACGAGCGGTGGAGCAAGGAATACCTGCCGTTGATCCGCCCGATCCTGATCCGCCAGGACATCCGCCTGCTCAATCCGGTCGTCGGCATCAACAAGCCCGACACGACCGGCAACATCTACGAGCTGCGCTACTATCGTCTGCGCCCCGGCGCGGCGAAGGAGTGGTGCGGACACTTCACCGCTGCCCTGCCCGTGCGCGAGAAGTACTCGAAAATCGTAGGCCTGTGGCAGACGGAAGCAGGCCAGCCAAACGAGGTCGTGCACATCTGGGCCTATCCCGACCTCAACGCCCGTGCCGCGGCACGCGCCGCTGCCGTCCAGGATCCGGGCTGGCAGGAGTTCCTGAAAAAGGGCGGCCCGCTCATCGACGAAATGTCGACCATGGTGATGCTACCTGCCGCCCATTCGCCGATGAAGTGAGCTCACAACTCCGACGACATGGCGATCGCGGCCGGACTTTCGGGCGGCCGCGATCGCCGATCACACGGATGGGCCGACCAGTTCCGCTGGCGGCCTAACTACGACGCACATGCGGGGGAGCCTGCTCTTCATGCCCAAGATCTCGCTGACGGTGAACGGAACACCCCACTCGTTGGAAGTTCCTGCCACTCAGCTCCTGTCGTCCCTCCTGCGCGACACGCTGCGCCTGACCGGCACGCACATCGGATGCGACACGAGCCAGTGCGGCGCATGCACCGTGCACGTGGATGGCCGCTCGGTAAAGAGTTGCACCATGCTGGCCGTCCAGGCCGATGGCACGTCGATCACGACGATCGAAGGCCTCGCGACCGGTGACACCCTGCATCCCATGCAGGAGGCTTTCCGAGCCCACCATGGCCTGCAATGCGGCTTCTGCACGCCCGGCATGATCATGGCCGCGGTCGCCATCGCCAAGGACAACCCGGACATCACCGAGCCGGAGGTTCGCGAGAAGCTCGAGGGCAACATCTGCCGCTGCACGGGCTACCAGAACATCGTCGATGCCGTGCTGACGGGCGCGCGCACCATGGCCGCAACGAGGAGCTGAGCGATGCATTCCTTCGACTACAGCCGCGCCGCCACATTGGCGGAAGCGTCCAAGACGGTCGCCGAGGCCGAGGACGGACGTTTCCTCGCGGGTGGCCAGACCCTGATCCCCGTGCTCAAGCAACGGCTCGCCGCGCCGAGCCATGTCGTGGATCTCGAGCGCGTGCCGGGCTTGGCCGGCATTACGGTGGATGGCGACACGATAACGATCGGCGCAATGACGCGGCACGCCGTCGTCGCCGCCTCGCCGGAAATCGCCAAGCTGATCCCGGCGCTGAGTGAGCTGGCTGGCGGCATCGGCGATCCGCACGTGCGCAACCGAGGCACGATCGGCGGCTCGCTCGCCAACAACGATCCCGCGGCCGACTATCCCGCAGCCGTTCTCGGGCTCGGCGCGACCGTCGTCACGGACCGCCGCGAGATCGCCGCCGACGACTACTTCCAAGGGCTCTTCACGACAGCGCTGGAAACCGGCGAGATCATCACGGCGGTGCGCTTTCCCGTGCCGGAGCGCGCGGGCTACGTGAAATTCCCGCATCCAGCCTCACGCTACTGCCTCGTCGGCGTCATGGTGTCGAAGGCGACTGCCGGCGTCCGCGTCGCGGTCACCGGCGCTGGCCAGGGTGGCGTCTTCCGCGTGCCCGCCATGGAAGCGGCACTGGCAGCGAACTTCAGCGCCGAAGCGCTCGCCGGCATCGCCGTCCCCGAGGATGACTTGATGACCGACATCCACGCAGGTGCCGCCTACCGAGCCAACTTGATTGCGGTGCTTGCCAAGCGTGCAACGCTGAAGGCGACAGCCTGAGACGAGGGGCCGTCGCACCATAGCAACACACGTCAGCCGTCCCAGCGGCTGACGATTTGCGACATGACGGGGCGCTCGCGGTCTTCCTGCCGCTCCTTCGCCGTACCGATGTAAACAAAGCCCGCGATGCGCTCGTTGTCGGCGAGGCACAGTGCCTTCGCGACGCCCTTGCTGAAGGCGTACCATTCCGTGATCCAGCACGTGCCGTAGCCGCTCGCATTGGCGGCCAGGCAGAGGTTGTATGCGGCCGCCCCGCACGACAGAACCTGCTCCCATTCGGGCGCACCGGGGACATCCTTGACCCGGCTGACCACGGCAACGACCAGCGGCGCGCGCAGGAACCGGCCTCGCTCGGTCTCCAGACGCACCGGCGACGGCGTGTCCCCGTCCTCCTCTGCCAGCACGCGCGCCAGCACGTCGCCGAAGCGCGCACGCGCCTCCCCCTCGAACACGATGAAGCGCCATGGCACGACGCGTTTGTGATCGGGCACACGCGCTGCGCACGCCAGTATCGTGTCGAGCTCGGCGGCACTCGGTCCAGGCTCGGCGAGTTGGGCGACCTTCACCGATCGTCGTGTGCGCAGGAATTGCAAAGTCTCGCTCATGGCCTCTCCTCGAATGTCACAGAAATCCAGTCTAACCCAGTCCGAGATCCAAATCAGGCACCGCAAAGTTGCGCGCCCCACCCTCTTTTCTTCGGCGGCCCGTGGTTGCATGATGCCGCTTCGACTTGGCGAGGGAAACGATGAGCAATCCACAGCGAAAGACGAACGAGCGCGCCGACGGCGGCGGCCGTGCGGTGCACGACATCGGCGGCCTCGACCTCGGTCCCGTCGACCGACACGAGCACGACCTCAAGCTTTGGGAGAAGCGCACGGACGCGATGCTCATGCTGCTGACCGGCCCGAAGAAGGGCGCGTTCAAGATCGACGCCCTGCGCCGCACGATCGAGGACTATAGCCAGCAGGACTACGACAGCATCGGCTACTACGACAAATGGATCAAAGCGATCCGCAACCTCGTCGTCGAGCAGGAGATCCTCACGCAAGAGGAAGTCGAGCGGCGCATGGCCGAGCTGGCGAAAACGCACGCCAAGGCCGGCCGCAAGGTGTCCAAGCAGAAAGTCTCCTGGTAGGCCGCCATGAAACACTCCCCTTCGGCGAGGCCGCAGTTCAAGATCGGCGACAACGTCAGGATCGATAACCGGGACGTCGTCGGCCACAACCGTACGCCCTGGTACATCCGCGGTAAGACGGGCGTGATCACCGAAATCCAGGGCCGCATGCACGAGCCGTCGCGCATGGCCTATCACAAACCCGGCCTGCCCCTGATGTACTGGTACAAGGTGCGCTTCCGGCAGGCGGATATCTGGCCCCGCTACAAGGGCGACGCGATCGACCAGCTCGAGCTCGACGTCCAGGAGGACTGGCTGCTGGCGCCGAAAGGAAAGAAGAAATGACCCATTCCGCGCACGACCACGATCACGACCACGATCACGATCACGCGCATGGCCACGATCACAGCCACGATCTCGACCATCCGCACGCCCCGCAGCGGGATCACGACGCCGACGAGATGAGCCCCTACGAGTTGCTCGAAGAGACGGTCCGCTCGCTCCTGGTCGAGAAAGGCGTGCTGACCGGCGAGGAGATCGCGCGGCAGGTAGATCTGATGGACAGCCGCACGCCGGCCCTCGGCGCCAAGGTCATCGCAAAGGCGTGGCTGGATCCCGCCTTCAAGAAGCACCTGCTCAAGGACACGCGCGGAGCACTCGCGGGGCTTGGCATCGATATCGGCACGCTTGCCGACTACCGCACCGTTGCCAATACGGCGAAGGTCCACAACGTCGTCGTCTGCACGCTGTGCTCCTGCTATCCCAAGCTCCTGCTCGGCATTCCGCCGGCCTGGTACAAGAGCCTCGCCTACCGCTCGCGCGTCGTCGTCGAGCCGCGCAGCGTGCTCGACGAGTTCGGCCTTGCCCTCAAGCCCGGTGTCGAGGTGCGTGTGCACGACTCCACGGCCGAGCTGCGCTACCTCGTGCTGCCGATGCGCCCACGGGGTACCGAGGGCTGGACCGAGGATCAGCTCGCGTCGCTCGTCACGCGTGACTGCATGGTGGGAACCGCCGTTCCCGTTGTTCCGAAAAAAGCCGCAGCCTGAAACCCGACTGGAGAACATACCAATGCGAATTCTCGCTCGCTCGCTCGTCCGGTCCGCGTTTCCGGCTGGCCTCCTGGCCCTCTCGGCGCTGCCGGCGTACGCCCATCACGCCATGGACGGCCAGCTCCCCACCACCTTCATGCAGGGGCTCTTGTCAGGTCTCGGACACCCGGTGATCGGTCCCGATCACCTCGCCTTCATCGTCGCCATCGGCATTGCGGCAGCGCTGGCGGGCGGGGCCGGCGCACTCGTCGCGGCCTTTGTGGCCGCATCGACCGCCGGGGTGATCGCGCATCTGGGCAGCCTGGACGTGCCGATGTCCGAACAACTCGTGGCGTTGAGTGTGGTCGCGGCCGGCACCATGATCGCCCTGACCTCGGGATCACGCGCGATCTGGCTGGGATTGGCGGCTGTCGCGGGGCTCTTCCACGGTTACGCCTTCGGCGAAAGCATCGTCGGCGCGGAGCGTCAGGTCGTGGGGGCCTATCTCGTCGGCATCGCGATCGTGTCCGGCCTGATCGCGTTCGCGGCGATGTCCATCACGCGCCAGATCGCCGGCGTCGATGTCCGCGACAGCCGTGTCATGCGGACAGCCGGCATCCTCGTCGGGGGCGTCGGGGCGGTGCTGCTGGCCGGCAGCCTCGTCGCAATCTGACAAGCGGAAGACACGACTATGTCACCATCAACGGACACCGCCGCCTGGGCGGCGCAGGAAGCCGTCGTGCGCCTGTTCGAACAAGTGCCGGCTCTCGTCGGCACCGACGTCGACCTGCAACGGCGTGGCCGCCATTTCACCTGCGATTTTCAGATCGTGGTCGGCAGCCAGGCGCTCATCGTCAGCGTCGCGGAGGGCCGCGTCCGGGAGGTCGCGCGCGGGCCCTTCCTGATGCGCAGTTCCGCCTTCTCGGTGAGTGCGGCCCCCGAGACGTGGATCAAGCTTCTTCAACCCTTCCCCGAGGCCGGCTTCCACGACGTGCTGGCGCTGTCGAAGAGCGGCCGTGTCGTCATCTCCGGGAACCTCCAGCCATTCATGGCAAACTTGCAGGTGGTCAAGGACATCATCACGGCGCCGCGCGCGCTGACTGCGAAAGGACAACCGTCGTGACGCCGCGCTACGAGCCCATCGTCGGGCGTTATCTGCACATGCCCATCTCCGGGCGCCCCCATCGCGTGTACATCGAGGAGGCGGGTCAAGGCATTCCGCTCGTATGCCTGCACACGGCAGGCGCAGATGGTCGCCAGTACCGCCACATCCTCAACGACGAGGAGATCACGCGGCATTATCGCGTCATCGTGTTCGACATGCCATGGCATGGCAAATCATTGCCGCCGGAGGGGTTCGAGCGCGAGGAGTATCAGCTCACCACCAAGGCCTATACGCAGATGGTTCTCGACGTCTGCGACGCCATGCAACTCGACAAGCCCGTTGTCATGGGCTGCTCGATCGGCGGCCGGCTGGTGCTCAATCTCGCGGCCGAGCATCCCACGCGCTTCCGCGCGCTGATCGGCCTCGAGTCCGCCGATCATCAGCAGCCCTGGTACGACACGACGTGGCTGCACCGTCCCGACGTGCACGGCGGCGAGGTCTGCGCGGGTCTCGTGTCCGGCATGATGGCGCCGCACAGTCCCGCGGTCTCGCGCCACGAAACGCTCTGGATGTACAAATCCGGTGGCCCGGGCGTGTTCAAGGGCGACTTGCATTTCTACCGGGTGGACGGCGACCTGCGCGACGTCGTCTCTCGCATCGACACCAGGAAGTGCCCCCTCTACATGCTCACCGGCGAGTACGATTTCTCCTGCACGCCGGAGGATACGCTGCGTACCGCCGCCAAGATCGAGGGCGCCGAGGTGACGATCATGACACAGCTCGGCCATTTCCCAATGAGCGAGAACCCCGCCCACTTCCGCACGTACATCATGCCAGTGCTGGAGAAGATCCGCGCGGTCGCCTGAGCCAGGCTCAACCGCGCATCCGCACGCGCAATGGCGGTTTGGGGCAAGAAAGGACGGCCATTGCACCGGCCAGCATGTCCCAACCGCTCGTATGTCCGCTCCGGGCCAGAAGCACCAGACCGCGATCCAGTAGACCCACATCCGCCGAAAGCACCCCCGCGATCAGCGCATGAAGAGCTTCGTTCGCCTCGCCGGCGCACGCGGCAGCGAGAAAGGCGCGGCTCAGCGGTGTGGTCGCGTCGGCGGAGGTGCGCTTGATCCAGCGCCCGAGTTCCGCCGCCGCCCGCGTCTCACCCGCGGCGAGGAGGGCGACGAGCATGCCGCACAGAAAATCGTCGCCCGACGGCGTGAGCCCCGGCCCAAGTCCGACGAGCCCGGACACGGCAAGCTCAGCCCGCGCATCCATGGACTGTTCGTCGGCGCAGGAGGCGTCGTGCCAATCGAGGAGCGCTGCAACGAGAACCGCCGCCCGGCGAAAAAATGCCCGAGCCAGGCCATCGCGCGGTTCCTCGTTGAACAGCAGCCGCGCCAAGCAATCCTCAGGAGCCGTCTCTTGCACAAGCGTCGCAATCCGGCCGCACATGACGCCCTGCGCCCTCCGCGATACCGCGGGCGGCCAAGCCGGCGCCTGCCATACGCGCGCGGCGTCGAGTTGGAGGACAGGTCCGCCGGAAATCTCGATCCGGGTTCCCGTGATCGCGGCCGCCTGACCGGTGCAGACGCCGAGATCGCGGCATTCCGCGATATCGTCTTGCCAAGCCGCCAATCCGTTGATCGGACCATGCCCGATCCGCGGGTGGCCGATGCACACCAATGCGCCCCTGTCCGTCTCGAGATGGAAGCTCGACGCAAAGACGCCGACGACCCGGGCCCGGTGCGCTCGCGAGATCTCGTGCGCCGCACGACGGCCGACCGCGGTGATCCCGATGGGCGCGCTCATTCTCCCGAGACCGCGACGGCCGCGGCAGCCCGGCGCGCAGCCTCCGCGTTGGACGCCGCCACGTACACCCCGGACGACGCGAGTTTGGCAACTTGAGCCGCATACCCCTGTGGATCGGCATCGGTGCCCGTCACGGACGCGATGACGAGGGGCTTCGAGCGCAATGCGCCCAACTGCAGTGCCAGATGTCCCGCCGGATCGGAATGCGCCCCGTAACCCAGTACGATATCGACAAGCAGCACGCCGATCCGCGGATCCGCACACGCACGCGCGACGAGAGCATCTCGCGTCGCCGGTTCGATCATGGGATGCGGGCGACCGCGCGTGAACTCGTCGTCGCCCAGATCGAGCAGGGTATGACCATCGCCCAAGGCGCCGCCCTCGAAAGCCGCCACCCCCGGTACAGGGGTATTCGAGCGTAGCGCGAGACCCGCATCCGCCAGCACGATCTGCGCTTCGGCCGAAAGCGTGCCGCCGGAGTAAAGGCCACAGATCAGCGGTCCACGTGCGCGTTCCGTCGTGGGAGCCTCGCGCGGCCTCTCGCAGACACGGCCCGTCGCCAGATGCGCGGCCTCCTCGAGGGTGCGCGCCAGACGCGCGTTCGCGGGCAGAGCGAGCTCGCCGCTCCCCAGGAAGCAGACGACGCATGGTTTCGTCGCCCGGGCAACCCTGGCGAGAACGGCACGAGCGATCTCGGCGGCGGGCGGCTTCGAGATCAGGACGATCGTCCGCGTCGCTGTATCGGCCTCCAGCATGTCCAGCGCCGTCAGCGTCGTGATCGCACCCACCTCGGCGGACAAGTCGCGCCCGCCCGTGCCGATCGCATGCGAGATGCCTCCGCCCAGTCGGGCCACGAGGCAGGTCACCTCCTGGATGCCGGTGCCCGATGCGCCGATGATGCCGATATCGCCGCGCGGCACCGCATTCGCGAAGGCCAGCGGCACCCCCGCGACGATCGCTGTGCCGCAGTCGGGCCCCATGACGATACGTCCGAGCTCCCGGGCCCGCCGCTTCAGGGCCACCTCGGCGGCAAGAGCGACGTTGTCGGAGAAGATCATCACGTCGAGCCCGCGCTCCAGAGCCTTCTCGGCCTCCCCGGCGGCGAAATCGCCCGGGACCGAGATCAGCGCCAGGTTGGCGTCGGGCATCTCGGCATGCGCGGCGCGCAGCGTCCGGGGCCGCCACGCCGACCCGCCGCTCGTCCCCGCTGGCGAAACCCGGCCGCGTTCGATCAGCAGACGCGCCTGCGCCATGGCCGCCTCGGCGGCTTCATGCGTCGCAGCGCGCACGGCGATGATGAGATCGCCTGGACCGGCATTCTCACCTGCTTCGCTCAGCACCCCCGCATCCCTAAGAATGGCGCGATTTGCCGGCGTGCCGATCATCAGGCCGGCCTCCTCGACGCCCGCACACGCCGCGACCTCTCGGCTCACGCGCATGAGCGCGACGGAGTCGAGGTAGACCCCCGCACGGATCTCGTTGACGACCACACTCATCGGACAGTTCTCCCGCGGGGGACCTACAGGCTACGTATCGCCTCGTTTCAGGCGGCCTCGAGCTTCACACCGAGCCGGCCCGCCATATCCTGTATGAACTGCCAAGCAACGCGGCCGGAACGCCCTCCGCGCGTCACGCTCCACTCCAGCGCTTCGCGTACCAACTCCTCGTCGGTGATAGCGAACTTGTAATAGCCCGCATAGCCGCGCACCATTTCGAGGTATTGATCCTGTGAGCCGTTGTGGAAACCGAGCCAGAGGCCGAAGCGGTCGGACAAGGACACCTTTTCCTCGACAGCCTCGCCCGGATTGATGGCCGTGGCGCGCTCGTTGTCCATCATGTCGCGCGGCATCAGATGGCGGCGATTGGACGTGGCATAGAAGATCACGTTCATCGGCCGCCCTTCGATGCCGCCATCGAGCACCGCCTTCAGCGACTTGTAGGAGGTGTCGTCACGGTCGAACGACAGATCGTCGCAGAACACGATGAAGCGGTGCACGCTCTCGCGCATGTGGGTCAGGCACCGCGGCATGGTCGCGATGTCCTCGCGATGGATCTCGACGAGTTTGATATCGCTCTTCGAGCCGCTCTCGGCGAGACCGGCCCGAACCTCCGCGTGGATCGCTTTCACGAGGCTCGATTTGCCCATGCCGCGCGCGCCCCAGAGCAACGCGTTGTTGGCCGGCAGGCCGTCGGCGAACCGTTTCGTGTTCGCGTAGAGCTGGTCGCAGGCGCGCTCCACCCCCTTCAGGAGTTGCAGGGGCTGCCGGCTGACCTTGGGGACGGGAATGAAGGCTTCGGGCGAGGACTGCCAGACGAATGCCTCGGCTTTGTCGAAATCGATGGGCGGAGCAGCCGGTGGGGCGATACGCTCCAGTGCCGCGGCAAGGCGTTCAAGACGTTCGACGAGGGCCATGTCGGTCGGCATCGGATCAGTGCTCCACTTCAATGCGTCAGTTCGATGTGATGTGCTCGGCGGCGTTCTATAGACGACACTTCGGCCGCAGTCACCGCGCCTATTGCCACTGAGGCATGGCTTTCAGTTGCATTCGGACGGGCGGCCTCTATAGTCCGCGCCGAGTTGAGAGCGTGAATGCCCGCCGCTGCGCCGTACAAAACGGCTGCAGGGAGGGCGATGCGCATTTGTCATCCGAGGACCGTCACTCATGCTGTTCATCACTCCGGCCTACGCCCAAGCTCCCGGCGGCGACCCGCTCACGAGCATGCTGATCCCATTGGCCCTGATGCTGCCGATCTTCTATTTCCTGGTGATCAGGCCGCAGCAGCAGCGTACCAAGGCACATCGTGAGATGGTCGAAAAGGTGCGCCGCGGCGACACCGTTATCCTCGGCAACGGCTTCATCGGCAAGGTTACGCGCGTCAAGGACGGCGACGCCGAGTTGGAGGTCGAGCTCAACGAGCAGATGCGTGTCCGCGTGACGCGCAGCTCGATCGCGGGCGTCCATGGTAAGGGCGAGCCCGTCAAGGAAGGCGCCTGAACGCCGCGCCGGCGCGCGCCCGTCGACTACGCCCCGCTACACGAAGGCTGATCCATGCTGCATTTCGCTCGCTGGAAGTCCCTCTCCATCGTCGCGGTCTGCCTCGCCGGGCTGATCCTGTCGCTCCCGAATCTCTTCTCGAAAGAGACGCTCAAGAGCTGGCCGGATTGGCTCCCGAAAGCGCAGATGCCCTTGGGTCTTGACTTGCAGGGCGGCGCGCACTTGCTGCTCGCCGCCAACAGCGACGAGCTGAAGAAGGATTGGCTCGCCTCCCTGCGCGAGGACGCGCGCAGGGTTCTGCGCGAAGCAAAGCTCTATCCCGCGAGCGTCAATGTGGTCGGCGGCACCGTGCGCGTCACGATGCTGAAGGCCGAAGAGAGCGAACTTGCGGTGAAAGAGCTTCGCGCCAAGGTCGCCCAGCAGATCGGTAACGCGCTCCTGGGAACCAGCGGAACCGACGTCGACGTGACCAAGGGTGAGGGTGCGTCCATCATCCTGACGCCGACGGAAGCGGGCTTCCTCAATCGTCAGACCAACGCCATCACGGCCTCCATCGAGACGATCAACCGTCGCGTCAACGCACTGGGCACCTCCGAATCGACGGTCGTCCGCCAGGGACGCGACCGAATTCTCGTTCAGTTTCCAGGACTTTCGGACACCAAGAGCCTGAAGGATCTGATCGGAAAGACAGCTAAGCTGTCGTTTCACGAGGTGCACCCCACGATCACGCCGGAAGAGGCCCAGCAGAGCCGCCCCCCGGTCGGGTTCGCCGTGTACCCGTCGCAGGACGGCTATGTGGACAGCTATCTCCTGCGCGACCTGCCGATAGTCCAGGGTGAAGAACTCGTGGACGCCCAACCGGGCCAAGATAGCCGCACGGGCGAGTGGATCATCTCCTTCCGCTTCAATCAGGCGGGTGCCCGCAAGTTCGGCCGCTTCACGCAGGCCAATGTCGGGCGTCCCTTCGCCATCGTGCTCGACAAGCAGGTGCTGTCCGCACCCGTCATCCGCGAAGCGATCCTGGGCGGTTCGGGCCAGATCTCCGGTCGCTTCACGCCCGACAGTGCGACGACGCTGGCCCTGCAGTTGCGCTCCGGCGCGCTGCCGACCGAGCTGACCATCGTCGAGGAGCGCACCGTCGGCCCCTCGCTCGGCGCCGACTCGGTTTCTGCCGGAAAACTCGCAGCGGTCGTCGGCGGTGTCGCCACGTTGATCATGACGGTGCTGGCTTACGGCACCTTCGGCGTGTTCGCGGTCTTGGGCTTGATCGTGAACGGTTTGCTCATCGTCGCCCTGATGTCGACGATCGGCATGACGCTGACGCTGCCTGGCATCGCGGGCCTCGTGTTGACCGTCGGCATGGCGGTCGATGCGAACGTTCTCATCTACGAGCGCATCCGCGAAGAGTTGCGCGCCGGCAAGACGCCGATCAGCGCTATCGAGGCCGGCTTCAGCCGTGCCATCGTGACGATCATCGACAGCCAGCTGACGACATTGGCCGCTGCCCTGCTGATGTTCTTCCTGGGGTCGGGCCCTATCCGAGGGTTCGCGGTGACCCTGTCGATCGGCATTTTCACGTCGGTCTTCACTGCCGTCACCGTCACCCGTCTGCTCGTGGCACTGTGGCTGCAAAGTCAGAGGGGCCGCCCGCAGAAGATCTCGGTTCCCATTTGAGCGAGAGTGAGGCTCCAGATGCTTCCGGTCCCCAACTTCAAGGGCATCGACTTCTTTCCGCATGATACGCGCCTCAACTTCATGCGCTTCAAGGATATCTGCTTCGGCTTGTCCATTCTCGGCATGGTGCTCTCGCTGGCGCTGTTCTTCGTGAAGGGGTTGAATTACGGTGTCGACTTCAAGGGCGGCTCGCTCATCGAAGTGCAAGCCGCAAAAGGGCCCGCGGATATCCCCGCCATGCGCGGAAAGCTCAACCGCCTGGGTCTCGGAGACGTCCAGATCCAGCAGTTCGGCGCCGAAACGTCGGTACTCATTCGCGTCGAACAGCAGCCGGGGGGTGACGCCGCCCAGCAAGTCGCCTTGCGCAAAGTGACCGATAGCCTCGGTTCCGAGTTCACGGTGCGTCGCGTCGAGGTGGTGGGCCCTGCCGTTTCTTCCGAGTTGCGTCGCACGGGTACAATCGCCGTGCTCGCCGGCATTGCCGCGATCATCATCTATGTCTGGTTCCGTTTCGAGTGGCAGTTCGCGGCCGGCACCGTCGTCGCACTCACGCACGACGTCCTGCTGACCGTGGGCATATTCTCGTTGCTGTCGCTCGAGTTCGATCTTTCGACAGTGGCCGCGCTGCTGACCATCCTGGGTTATTCCGTCAACGACACCGTGGTCGTGTCGGATCGAATCCGCGAGAATCTGCGAAAATACAAACGTATGCCTCTGGTCGAGCTGTTGAACCTCTCGATCAACGAGACCCTTTCACGTACCATCCTGACCGGCGCAACGACCATCGTGATGCTACTCGCGCTGTACTTCCTGGGCGGCTCCGTGATCCATAACTTCACGTTTGCAATGCTGTTCGGTGTTCTGGTCGGCACCTATTCGTCGATCTTCATCGCTGCGCCCGTGCTCGAATACTTCGGGTTGTCGCGCGACACGGTCGTGGGCAGCGAAAGGGCAGGCGAAGCCAAGAAAGCGTAGTCCACGAACGCAAAGGCGAGGCGGGCGGACGTGGCCGACACTGTGCGACAAGCGTCGGGGTTCTATCCCGGCAGGGCCCCTATCGAAGCCTACGGCAACGGGGGCTTCCGGTTTGCCGGCATGAGCCACCGGGGCTCGATCCTGTGCTTACCGGCGGGCGTTTCCGCATGGGCTGCGGCTTCGCCTCGGGACATAGACTGCGCGGCGCTCGCGGCGGTGCTCGCGGGCCCAGAAGGCCTCGAGTTTCTCCTTCTCGGGACGGGCAAATCGCAGGTATTCCCACCGCCCGAGGTGCGCAAAGCCTTTCGCGAGGCAGGCATAGGCCTCGACGTCATGGACACCGGTGCGGCCTGCCGCACCTATAACATCCTGCTCGGTGAACGGCGGCCCGTCGGCGCGGCCCTCATCGCAATCGACTGACGAGGCACTTGGCATGAAAGCGCTCATTACGGGAACCGCGCAGGCCGCGGCGATGGCAGGCGCGATCCTGTGTGCCGTCCTGCTCGGCGGCTGGCTCGCCGTCTCCACGGTCGACGGCCTCGGCCTGCTGTCTTTCGTGGCACGCTTCGTCCACGTCACAGCGGCCATCGTCTGGGTGGGCATGATCTGGTTCGTCAACTTCGTGCAGTTGACCGCCATGGAGGCCGGCGACGACGCGGAACGCGCCGTCGTCCTGAGGCTGATCGCGCCCCGCGTGGCCTGGATCTTCCGGCACGCCTCGCATCTGGCGCTCGCCAGCGGCGTCGTGCTGCTCCTTTCGACGGGCTACATGCTCGACCGATGGGTGTTCGTGTCGGCCGTCTACGTTCCGCCGGTCAAGGCGATCCTCCTCTGGCTCGGCACCATCGGCGCCATCGCGATGTGGGGCATCGTGCATCTCGTACTCTGGCCGAGCCTGCGCATCGTGACCGGCGAGGTCACCTCGGACGTGGAAGGCAAGATCCAGGCGCGCGCCCGTATTCGCACGTTCGCCCGCATCAATCTCGTGCTCGCCCTTCCCGTGACGTTCGCCATGGTGGCAGCAGCCCATCTCTATTGAGCCCGCGAAGGCACGCCCGGAAGCCGGGACTGGAAGGCCAAGCGAATGGATCCTATCGTTCTGGACACCGCTCGCGCGCACGAAACGGACCGCTATGTTGCGGCATTGCTGGCACCGGCGGCGGCGCAGCCTCATCTGATCGCACTTGCGGCCTTCATGGGGGAAGTCGGGCGCATTCCAGCCCGCGTGCGCGAACCGCTGATGGGCGAAATGCGCCTGCAATGGTGGCGGGATGCGCTGACGGGCCTCGCGAACGGGGCTCGCGGCGATCACCCTCTTCTGCCGCTTCTCGACGACGCCATGCGCAGCCATCGCCTCGATCGACGTGACTTCCTTGCGATCGTCGATGCGCGATCGCACGATCTCACCGGCGAGCCCCATCCCGACATTGCCGCGGTCCGCAGACATTTCGCCGCCATCGACGGTAAGGGTTTTGCTTTGGCGGCACGAATTCTGGGCGACACCGCCGACGATACGACCACCGAAGCGGCGGGCATCGCCTACGGCCTTGCGCGTGCTCTCGGACGGCTTCCCGAGTTGCTCCACAACGGCGGCTTCCCGATTCCCGCCGATGCCCTGGCGGCGGCGGGCGTGGGACCGGAATCCCTCGACCGCCCCCCGTTCGCCGACGCAACCCGTATTGCGGTCGAACGCACAGCCCTGGACCTGGAGACGACCGCTCGCGAGGCGCTGGAAAAAGTGCGCCCCGCGATGCGCGCGACGCCCAGGCGCCAACGCTCAGCGCTGCTCCCGCTTGCCATGGTCGAGCCCTATTTTTCGGCACAAAAGAAGAAGGAGTTCCGGCGCCTCGATCAAATCGCTGATGTGACGCCCCTGAGCCGGATGTGGGCCATGTCGCGCATTTGGATGAGCGGGCGCCTTTAGAAGGCGGCTGTGGCCGTGCGAGCAGAGGGCACTTCGAGGGACTGAATGGCGCGCACGATAGGTATGCGACTGGCGATCGTCCTGGCCGCCGTGCTGGCGGCTGTGTGCCCGGCCGCAGCGGAGCCCCGCATTGATTGGCGTCTTGAGAACCCGTTCCGTTTCTTCGGAAAGCCGGCCGATACGGAGATGCATCGCGCCACGTTCGAGGCACTCGAGGAGCAGGAGCGCATCGCCACCCCCGTGCTCGCGGCCGAACGCGCGCTGGCCCGCCGCCACGGCGGCGACGGTTGGGCCGCGAGCGTGCTGGACACGGCATGTTGGGAGCCGCAACGCAACCGGCATATCTGCGTGGGCCAGGGCGACTACATGAACCCGCGCTCGCACCGCATCATTGCCACGCTGAAGGACGTGGAAGATGCCGCCAAGGTGGATTGTACGTGGCTCACGGCACCGACGGGAGGACGTCAGCGCGGACAGTCCGTCACATTCCCCTGCGATACACCGGTCATTCTCGAAATCCCCTATCCGACCGGCGCACGGATTTCCGTCGAGGTGGGCGGCATCGAAGTCGCCGGCACACCTGTCAAGATCAAGGATCTTCTGATCGTCGGCCTTGGCGACAGTTTCGGTTCGGGCGAGGGCAATCCGGATGTTCCCGTACGCTTTTCTCGCGAGCGCTTCGTCGATTATCCCGGCGGCAAGAGTGCCTCGGGCCTGACGGGCTATCCGGCCCGCGTGGGCAATTGGGCGCAGATCGGAGATCCCGGTTTCATCAAAGCCAACCCGCGCTGGCTCGACCAAGCCTGCCACCGCTCGCTCTATTCGCACCAGATGCGCGCGGCCTTGCAGCTTGCCGTGGAGAAACCGCAGCGCGCCGTCACCTTCGTCAGCTTCGCTTGCTCGGGCGCCGAAACCGTCAACGGCCTCTTCCTGCGCTACAAGGGTCATGAGTGGGTCCCGAACCCGCCGGATCTGTCGCAACTCTCCGCCGCAGCGCGCGCTCAATGCGGCGACAGGAACGTGAGCGCCTACGATCTGCCCGAAGCCTACCACATGAAGGGACGGATTCCCGAGTTGCAGGGCGGCCTCGTCCTGGTCCGTTGCGATCAGGAGGAAGCACGCAAGATCGACCTCGTGCTGCTGTCCGTCGGCGGCAACGACGTTGGATTTTCGAGGCTCGTCGCCAACGCGATCCTCACCGACAAATCAGTGCTGCGCCGGCTCGGGGGCTGGTTCGGCGAAGTTCACGGCTTCAAGGAGGCCGCCGCGCTGATCGACGCGCTGGAGTTTCGCTACAAATCGCTGAACCGGGCCATGCACAACATCCTGCATGTCCCGTGGGGTGAAGCCGACCGGGTGCTGCTTGTCGGTTATCCTTCGCTGACGCTTCTCGACGACGGCCGTTCGATCTGTCCGGACGGACGCGCGGGCATGACGGTGGTGCCCGACTTCGAATTGAAGGCGGCGCAAGCGCGCGACTCCATGGTTGCCGGCGAGCGGCTCAACGACACGATGCGCCGCACGTCCAAGCAACTCGGCTGGACGTTCGTGGAGCGGCATCGCAGCGCCTTCGTCGGCCGCAGCATCTGCTCGACCAACCCGGAGGAATGGGCCTCGCTCGCCGACGATCTGCGATTACCCAGACGCATCGACGGCCGCTGGGAGCCCTTCAATCCCGCGGACTGGCAGCCTTACGCCCGGCGCCAGCGCTGGTTCCGCACCCCCAACGACGCCTTCATGACCGCCAACTTCCACGTGGCTCGCTCGTTCATGCAGAAGGCGATCCCGCAAAGCACGCTTTCGTGGTTCCAGGTCCTGCTCGCCAGCCTATACTCGGGCGCCTTCCATCCGACAGCGGAAGGTCAGGCCGCCATCGCCGATGCGGTGGTGATCGAGGCCCGGCGCGTACTCGCCCGCTACGACACGCGCTGACGTTTCCGCCCGGCCGCCATGCGCGGCCCAGCGATGGAGCACGTCATGCACACGCCTACGGTGACGAACCGGGTCCGGCTGTGGCTTCCGCAAGTCACAGGCGTAGGCCATCGCTTTCCACTCGCTCTCGCAGCTTGCATCCTTCTGGCAGGCTACCTGCTCCTCGAATTCCATCACGGCACCCGACCAGGCGGCTTGGGGGTCCGCATTCCTCTGGGGCTGGCGGCCACCTTCGGATGGGGGCTCGCGGCGGCACTGTTCGCGGAGTCCCGTACTCTGCCATCGGCGCGCGGATACGTGGTTGGTCTTAGCGGCGCAGTCGTGCTTGCCGTTCTCGTCTTTATCGGTCCCAGTCAGGATCTGAATTGGGGCCTTCTGATCGCAGCGCTCGCTTTATCCATCGGGCTTGCCGCGCAATCCGGCCACGAACCGCGCAACGGCGCATTCTGGCTCTTCAATCATCAGCTCTGGATCGGCTATGCAACGTCGCTCGTCGGCGCCGTTCTGTTCGGAGGCGGGATCTCCGCGATCCTTGGATCGCTTCAGTATCTGTTTGCCCTGAAAATCCCCTTTTGGATGCACGAGAAGGTTTGGGTGGTGGCCCTGACGCTGGTCGGGCCCATCTATTGGATGAGCCTCATCCCGCGTGACCTCGACGCAGCCGTTACCGAGGGAGAGCAGAGCGAATTCACGTCGCGCTCCATCGCTGTGCTCGTCCGGTACATCCTCGTGCCGATGCTTCTCGCCTACGGAGCGATGCTGCACGTCTATGCCATCAAGATCGGCATCGAGCAGTCACTGCCGAAAGGGCGCCTAGGCTCATTGACGGTCAGCTACGGCGCCGCCCTGGCGGCCACCGCACTCGCGAGCTGGCCGACCCGCCACACGGGCGGCCCGCTGGTGGCGCTGTTCTGGCGTACATGGCCGTGGCTGCTGCTGGTGCCCGTGCTGCTCCTCGCCGTTGCGATCGGCGTGCGCATCCAGACCTATGGATTGACGCCACAACGCTATCTGATCGCGCTTGCGGGGGTGTGGCTCGCAGTCGTCGGCGTCGCAACCGGAGTCCGCGGCCAGAAGGCGGATCTGCGATTGATCCCCGCCAGCCTGGCCCTGCTCGTTGCCCTCGCCAGCTTCGGGCCTTGGGGCATGGCCGGGTGGTCGGTACGCAATCAGGTGTCAGGCCTCGTCACTCACCTGGAAGCGGCGGGACTTGTGCGCGACGGCAAGGTCGTCGATCCGGCGCCACCGAGGCCTGCGCTGGCGTCCGATCGAGGGCGCATCGCGGGCGCGATCGACTACATCGACCGCGCCGGCCGGCTCGACCTGATCGCACCACTGTTCTCTGGTGCGCCGAGAAATCCGTTCGAGGCGGCAACGCCGATGCCGGGCAGATCCGACACAAAGCTGCGAGACGCAGTGCGAGAGCGCTTGGGAGTGGCCGGACTTGCCGGCTCCACCGGCGGCCGGCGTCACTGGGGCCACTACGCGCGAGAGCCCGGCGTTTTCCCGATCCACAACGGCGGCGAAATCGTCGGCCAGTTCCAGGCTACACAGCGCGCCGGCAAACGTCGCGTTTTCACAGTCAAACCATCGGGCGGCTTCACGACCGAACTCGACGGAATGAACCTTTCCGTTTCGGATGCCGACGGCCGCACCGTGCGCTTCGACCTGTCTTCACTGACCGCGCCGGATGGCCCTCTGACCCAACTCGTATCAGGCGCAGCCGGGACGTACGATCGGTCCCGTCCGCCACTCGCGATCAGGACGAACATCGATGGCGCCGAGCATACGCTCCTCATCATCAACGTCAGCGCAACGCGTGAGCACGCCGACGCGCCAATCGTCATCAGCAGCATGTCCTTCTGGCTCGTCAGGCCGCGCCTGAATTGAACGTCACTGCGGCCATCAGGCCGCAAAACCTCCGACGGTCGTCGTGGCGCGCCACGCCTCGAGATCTCGCAGCGCGCGTTCCGACATTAGCCGCTTCTTGGCCTGCGTGCGTTCCTTGCCCTTGAGCCGACGTCCGTCCGCATCGCGCTCGGGCGCATCCATCGGCGGCAACAGACCGTAGTTGATGTTCATCGGCTGGAACGAACGCGTACCGCTCTCCTCCACGCTCATATGGCCGCCCGTGATATGGGCGACCAGTGCCCCGAGCGCCGTCGTCGGCGGCGGTGCGTCGTATGGGACGCCGAGATGCTCCGCCGCCGCCAAGCGACCGGCGATCAGACCCGTCGCGGCACTCTCCACGTACCCTTCCACGCCCGTGATCTGGCCCGCGAACCGCAGACGCGGCATCGTCTTCAAACGCAACTGCGTATCGAGAAGGCGGGGACTGTTGAGGAACGTATTGCGGTGCAAGCCCCCCAATCGCGCGAACTCCGCGTTCTCCAGGCCGGGAATCATCCGGAAGATCCGCTTCTGCTCGCCGTGACGCAGCTTCGTCTGGAAGCCCACCATGTTCCAGAGCGTGCCCAGCGCGTTATCCTGGCGCAACTGCACGACAGCCCAAGGCCGTGCCCCCGAACGCGGATCGGCGAGCCCCACGGGTTTCATCGGTCCGAAGCGTAGCGTATCGCGCCCGCGCTCCGCCATGACCTCGATCGGCAGGCAGCCGTCAAAATAGGGCGTACCTTCCCACTCCTTGAACTCGGTCTTTTCGCCGGCCAACAGGGCGTCGATGAACGCCTCGTACTGCTCGCGGTTCATCGGGCAATTGAGATAATCGGCACCCGTCCCGCCCGGACCGGCCTTGTCGTAGCGCGACTGGCGCCAGGCGATAGTCTCGTTGATGCTCTCGGCATGAACGATCGGGGCAATGGCGTCGAAGAAGGCGAGATCGGCCTCACCCGTCAGTGATCCGATGGCGGCGCTCAAAGCCGGGGAAGTGAGCGGCCCGGTGGCCACGACGACACTCTCCCAGTCCGCGGGCGGGAGGGCCGCGACCTCTTCGCGCGAAACGCTGATCCGCGGATGCGACGTGATCGCCTGGGTCACTTCCGCCGAGAACCCGTCGCGATCGACCGCGAGCGCGCCGCCCGCGGGCAACTTGTGCCGATCGGCGGCCCGCATGATCAGTGAACCCAGCCGCCGCATCTCCTCGTGCAGGAGGCCGACGGCGTTGCCGGTCCAATCGTCGGCCCGGAACGAGTTGGAACAGACGAGTTCGGCCAGCCCATCCGTCTGATGCGCTTCGGTGCCTCGCACGGGCCGCATCTCGTGCAGCACGACAGGCACGCCGGCGTCCGCCAGCTGCCAAGCGGCTTCGCTGCCTGCGAGCCCGCCTCCGATCACGTGAACTGGTGCTTTTTTCGACATGGCGCTGGAAGTTGGTGTGATGATCGAGAAGGCCGTCACATCCCGCGCGTGGCCGGATCTCGATGCGGACTTGGCGATCGCAATCGCACGGAATCCACCGGGTTGGCTAGTGGCATGCAGTCGCGACAGACGCTCGGCGCGCTCTGCAGAAAGCGACGGATTTCACGATACCGACACTAGTGGATTTCCTGTGCATCCTCAAACGCTTCTGTTTGGCCGCGAATCACCTGCCTGCTAATCAGCGCGGGTTGCGGAAGGGGAGGGACGATGCGGGCTTGGATGATCGCCGCCATGCTGGCGTCCATGATCGGCGGATGCACCCACGAGCGTCTGGGACCGGTCAGTCAGCATTTTGACGACTTCGCGACGCGCCCGCCGAAGGGCAACACCGTCTACGTCTGCCATGCCTATGGCTGCAAGATGCAGACGCGCTACCGTTTCACCGACGAAGACATCGCCGCCATCAAGACGCTGATGGACAAGACGCGCGCTGCCGACACGCCCGCCGAAGAGCGCCGCGCCATCGCCTATGCGGTCGGCTGGATGGAGGCACGAACCGGCGAGATCATCGGGACCAAGGGGGACCGTCCCGGCATGGATTTCACGGCCCCTGGCGATCCGACGCAACAGGATTGCGTGGACGAGGCGACGAATACGACCAGCTATCTGACGGTGCTGCAGAGCAACGGATTTCTAAAACACCATACCGTCGGCACTCCCTTCTCGAAAGAGAACCTGCTGCATGGCATCGGCGGCTGGCCGCACTGGACCGCTGTACTCGTCGAGGCACCGTCCGGGCAGAAGTGGGCCGTCGACAGCTGGATCTACAAGAACGGCGAAAACCCCGCCGTCGTGGAAGTCGAGAAGTGGTACATCGACAGCCTCGACAACCTCCCGCCGGCAACGCACTGAACAGGTTCGAACGCGGCGGAAAAGATGTTCAGGCCGCTGTGAACACCTGAGCCGCGCACACGCAGCTGGAGCGGTGGTCGTTCAACGCGTATCGCTCGAATTCGGAAAAGCGTCCTCCGGCTTCCACGGCCGTTTGTTGGCCCCGCGCTCCCACATGTCGAGCAAACTCGCCTCCGCCTTCGCCGGCGGTGGCGTGAAGTCCCCGGCAAGCAGTTTCGTCAAGTCTTCCTTGATCTTCGCGGTCCGGACGTCGTCACAGTACTCATGTGGTTTTTCAAGGCGACCCTGGATCGACTGGCGCGTGTAGTCGAATGTCTTCTCGAGCTTGGCCAGCTTCTCTGCGCTGCCGTCCTGCGTCGCCTCGTAGGCGAGATAAGCTGTACGCACGCGCGTCGGATCGAAATTATAGCCGCAGTGCGCAGCCCGCGCCGACGTGGCTCCTGCGTGGAGGGCGCGCTCGGTTGCCGCGTCCGTTTGCGCAGGTTTCGGTGCGCTGCCTGGCAACAAAGACGCCGTCGTCAGTGGCGATGGTCCATTGCTGCAACCCGCCAAGAGCGCCGCCAAATGTGCGGTTGCGATCAGTGAGATCGACGAACGGATACGCTTCATCCCGGCCCCCATTTTTGGGCCCCACAGTGGCGCCGAGAATCAGGTCGGGTCAAGGCGTGGACGGCTATGCGCTGTGCAAATCTGTCTGTTACCGCGAGCCAGAGCCCGGATTGGGCCGCGCGTCCGCCGGCCCCGCTCGTCACCGCATGAGAACGCGCATGGCGCGGTCGAGACCGTCGAGCGTCAGCGGAAACATGCGGTTCTCCATGATGTCGCCAATGAGCTTGATCGATGGCGTCCACGCCCAGTGCTGCTCCGGCACGGGATTGAGCCACACGGCGTGCTCGTAGATGCTGGTCACCCGCTTCATCCACGTGGACCCCGGCTCCTCGTTCATGTGCTCGACGGAACCGCCCGCCATCGTGATCTCGTAGGGGCTCATCGAGGCGTCGCCGACGAAGACCACCTTGTAGTCCGACGGGTACTTGTGCAGCACGTCCCACGTCGGCGTGCGCTCCGTCCAGCGGCGCTTGTTGTCCTTCCACACGAACTCGTAGAGGCAGTTGTGGAAGTAGAAATGCTCCATGTGCTTGAACTCGGCACGCGAGGCCGAGAACAATTCCTCCGCGAGCTTGATGTGCCAGTCCATCGAGCCGCCGATGTCGAAGAACATCAGGACTTTGACCGTGTTTCGCCGCTCCGGCCGGAGCTGGATGTCGAGATAGCCCTTGTGCGCGGTTTCCCGGATGGTGCCGTCCAGATCGAGTTCCTCGGGAACGCCGTCGCGTGCGAACTTGCGCAGCCGGCGCAAGGCGACCTTGATGTTGCGCGTCCCCAGTTCCACCGTGTCGTCGAGATCCTTGAACTCGCGCTTGTCCCAGACCTTGAGCGCGCGGAAGTTCTTATTCTCCTTCTGGCCGATGCGCACGCCGGCCGGGTTGTAGCCCTCCGCGCCGTAAGGCGACGTGCCGGCCGTGCCGATCCACTTGTTGCCGCCCTGGTGCCGCCCCTTCTGCTCCTCGAGGCGCTTCTTCAGCTCCTCCATGATCTTTTCCCAGCCGCCCAGCGCCTCGATCTTCTTCTTGTCCTCCTCCGACAAGTAGAGCTGGTTGAGAACCTTGAGCCATTCCTCCGGGATCTCGATCTCGGCGGCCTCGCTCATCAGCTCCAGGCCCTTGAAGACGTGTCCGAACACCTGATCGAATTTGTCGAGGTGCTTCTCGTCTTTCACGAGAGTCGCGCGGGAGAGGTAGTAGAAATGCTCGACGCGCTGGTCGGCCAGATCCGCCTTCAGCGCCTCCATCAGTGTCAGGTATTCTTTCAGCGTGACAGGGACCTTGGCGGCCTTCAACTCGTGGAAGAAAGTGGTGAACATGCTTGGCGCCTCGGTTCCTGTGAGGGGCGCGCAGGCCCGCCGGCCGCACGCTCACCCTGATTTTTCCCGCGCGAACGCCCTCTTGGCAAGACCTTCATGCCGCGAATGCCGCGAGGCGCCGCCTAGACTTCGATCGTGCCGTCCATCACGCGCACGCTGTGGCCGCCGATCCGAACGGTCTCGAGGCCCGTCCCCCCAACGATCAGTGTCACGCTGATATGGCTCTGGCGGCCCATTTCATAGCCCTGCTCGATGACGCAGCGATGCTCACCCGTCGTCGGATCGTCGAACCGCATGATGACGCCGGCGAAGGCCGCCGCCGCCGAGCCGGTCGCTGGGTCCTCGGGTATGCCATGGTCGGGATCGAACATGCGCGCGTGGAACTGGTGGTTGGTGTGCATCGTCTCGCGGCAGTACGCGTAGACGGCGCAATCTGCCCCCAGAGCGCGCCGCCAGCGGCCCATATCCGCACGCGCACGGCCTAGCGCCTCGAGATCCCGGATCGGCACCATAAGATAAGGCAGGCCCGCCGAGTATCGCGTCGGCTTGTGGTTCTCGAAACCGATTTCGTTGGGGATGAGGCCGATCGCGGCCGCGATCTCCTCCACGGCGGGCACGCCACCCAGATCCTGCGGCAGCTTCGGCGCATCGAACTCCGCGAAAGTGGCTTGTCCCGCGGGCATGCGCACGCCGACCCGAACCGAGCCGATCGTCTCCTCGAGCGCGATGATCGCTTGGCGCATGTTGGCCATCGACGACGCGCGCAGCTCAGCCAGCAGCGCCGCCGTTCCGATCGTCGGGTGCCCGGCGAACGGCAACTCGGCACGCGGTGTGAAAATGCGGATCCTTGCCGAATGCGCGGGGTTGGCAGGCTTCAGCACGAACACCGTTTCGGAGATGTTGAACTCCCGGGCGATCGCCTGCATCTGCGCCGTATCGAGGTCGTCGGCCTCGAGCACGACAGCCAGTGGATTGCCCCCGAACCGGGTTCCCGTGAAGACGTCCAACGTGTGATAGGCAAGCCGCATCGCATCCGTTCCATGGCCCTGACGATCGGCGGACAATGCCGGAAACGGCGTTTAACTCCAAGCCCTTTGGCGACGGGGCCCGGTGGCGGGCCGCCGGAGCATCCCGCGTCGTGCGCGGTGTCGGCTCGGCCCGTTCCAGGCAGGCCGACGGTCGCCCAGCGGTCGCCAAATCGGCGCGAGACTGGCGTCGTGGCTCGGGCACGGCTAAGAGTCCACCCCCGAGACGGAAACGCTCCACCGCCACTCCCCGCGAGGAAATCCGTTGCCCGACGCCCCTCCACCAGACCAGCGCCGCGAGACCGAAGCGGCTACCGGCAGCATACCTCCTGGCGGCTGGCATTGGCTGTGGTCCTCGGCCGTCCACACCTTCACCGCGAGCGGCATCGTCTGCGCCCTGATGGCCACGCTCGCCGCTCTCGATGGGGCCTACGAGCGGTGTTTCGCCTGGCTAGGGCTGGCACTGCTCATCGACGGCATCGACGGGACGTTCGCCCGCCTCGTCGGCGTCAAACAGCGCCTGCCCCGTTTTTCCGGCGAACGGCTCGATCTCGTCGTCGACTATGTCACCTATGTCTTCGTGCCGGTTCTCGCATTGCTGAAATCCGGCCATCTCCAGGGTGCCTGGGGGATGATGCAGGCCTTCGGCATCCTCATGTCGTCACTTTATCACTTCTCGGACGAAGCCAGCAAAACCGACGACAACTGCTTCGTCGGTTTCCCCGCGATCTGGAACGTGGTCGCCTTCTATCTGTTCGCCATCCCGTTGCCGGACTGGGCCGCAAGCGCGGTAATTCTCGTCTGCATCGTGACGACGTTCGTTCCGGTACGCACACTCCACCCCATGCGTGTGCGCCGGCTCGTCTGGGTGAACCTCGCTGCCTCCGCCGTCTGGCTGATGGCGGCAGCATACGTCGTCTTCACCGGTTTTC
>VFQT010001310.1_pt1 | contig 30787 bp, 17 predicted proteins | sample 3512381 | NCBI WGS metagenome assembly VFQT01 (sample SAMN10412376, study PRJNA504923) | tailings metagenome | isolation source: Relicate 2 Philex TSF3 active mining site | place: Philippines: Tuba, Benguet | collected 2017-08-29
TACTTGATCGGCGTGGTTTTCTGGGCAATTCGGTGCAGGCGCTCAGCGGCATCGCGTGTGCCGCTTTGCTGGCGCAGCAGGGTTTGCTGCGGGCGGCCGATGAGCCGCTGGGCACGGTCAGTGGCCGGGCCCCAATTCGGCCGCAGATAGATGCAGCTCATCCTTTTGCTGATCGGCCGGCGCACCAGCCTGCAGCGGCTCGAAGAGTCCTCGTGATTTTTTGTTCCGGTGCCTGCAGTCACCTGGATACCTTTGATTACAAGCCCGAGCTGTGGCGGCGTCATGGGCAGCCGATGCCGGGTGGTGAGAAGCTGGTCACATTTCAGGGAGAGCAGGGCAATCTGACTCGCAGTCCCTGGCAGTTCCGGCCTCGCGGACAGTCCGGCAAGATGATTTCGGATCTGCTGCCGCATCTGGGATCGCTGGCCGACCAGCTGTGTTTTCTGCATTCCGTGAAGGGCAAAACAAATACTCACGGCCCCGGTGAAAACTACATGTCGACCGGATTCACGCTGGATGGTTTCCCCAGCGTCGGTTCGTGGGCAACGTATGCACTGGGCAGTGAGAACGAAAACCTGCCGGCGTACGTGGCCATTCCCGACCCGCGCGGTGTGCCGCAGAATTCCGTCAATAACTGGGGCCCCGGTTTTCTGCCGGCCGCTTTTCAGGGCACGGATTTCAATACCTCAAAACCGATTCGCAATTTGTCAGTACCGGCCGGCATCACAGATCAGCGTGATCAGCGGACTCGCCGATTTCTGCGGCAGCTGAACGAGCGTCATCTGCAGCAGTTTCCGGGTGATACGGAACTGGCAGCGCGGATCTCCAGCTACGAACTGGCCGCCAGTATGCAGCTCAGTATTCCTGGGATCACGGACATCAGCAGTGAGTCCGAAACGACTCTGCGGGCCTACGGCGCGGACGATGCTGCAAATACTCTGAAGGCCGATTACGCCAGAAACTGTATTCTGGCCCGGCGGCTGCTGGAACGAGGTGTGCGGTTTGTGCAGCTGTTCAATGGGGCCTATCAGACTGGTGGTGAAGGAGTCAGTAACTGGGACGGGCATAAGGTGATTGAGCAGCAGTACGGTGTGCACGGTCCGATTTTTGACCAGCCGACCGCGGCGCTGGTTAAGGACCTAGGGGAACGGGGACTGCTTGAGGATACCCTGGTGGTCTGGTGTACGGAATTCGGACGCATGCCCACATTTCAGAAGGGTGCCAGCGGTCGGGACCATAATCCGGAGGGCTTTACCTGCTGGCTGGCGGGGGCCGGAGTCAAAGCTCCGTTTTCATGGGGGGCAACCGATGAGTTCGGATATCGAGCGATCGAGAATGTGGTTTCGGTGCACGATTTTCATGCCACCATTCTGCACCTGCTGGGGCTGGACCACGAGCGTTTGACGTTCTATTACAACGGCCTTGAGCGGCGCCTGACGGATACTGAAGGGGCAGTCATTCAGGCCATTCTTTCGCAGCCGGGCTGACTTCTGATGGTGGCCGGTGCCGGGCACCACGGCGGCACCTGACGCTGTCAGCGATTCAGCAGGCTGCGGTAAAGGTCCAGATGTCGCCTGATCATCTGCTCGGAACTGAGCTCATTGCGGACAAATTCTGCGGCCTGCGCTGCCAGCATGGCCGCGTGTTCGGGATTCCGCTGAAATCTCAGCAGGCAGCGGGCGATTTCCGGTCCGGAGCCCAGGGGAAAGAGTGAGCCGGTTTCGCCGTCGCGGATCAATTCCCGATTGGCGTCGATATTGCTGACTGCACAGGGGATTCCGGCAGCCATCGCTTCCATCAGGCTGTTGGACATCCCCTCGAATTCGCTGGGCAGAACGAAAGCGTCCAGAGCTGGCAGCAACTGAGCCGCATCAGCGCGATGGCCGGCAAACACCACTTTGCTGCCGCAGTCGAAGCCTGCCAGCAGCTTTCTGAGTCGAGGCTCGTCCGGCCCGCCTCCGATCAGAACCAGCTGCGAATCCTCGATCACCTGATGCAGCAGTTGAAAGGCCCAGATCAGGTCGTGCAGTCGTTTCTGAGGTGCCAGTCGTCCGGTGAATCCGATGACGAATGCGGAACTGCGGAGTCCGAGTGTCTGGCGTGCAGACAAGCGGGAGTGTGTGGCGGTGGCAGTGGCGATGCCATTGGGTATCACGGTGATGCGTTCCGCCGGAACTCCCAGATTTCGGTAGAAAGCAGCGACGCTGAGAGAGTTTGCTGTAAGGGAGTGGGCGCGGCGTGCGAGGCGGCGATCCAGCCAGAGCTGCCAGGGGGACTTCCATGAATCCACGCAGCGTTCACTGACAATCAGTTTGGCAGAGGTCGGAGCGATACCGGGCAGTCGGATCAGAGTATTGGCTGAGAACAGGAAGGACTGGATGATATCCGGCTGATAAGTACGCAGAGCGGACCGCAGTCGCAGGGTGGCTGCAGGATCGAATCTGCGCCGTTTGTGCAGGATCTGTACGGGAATTCCCGCCTGTTGCAGAGCCTGTTCGTAGCAGCCGCCGCGATCCAGTGCGAACACATATGACTGGACCTGATCGCGTGGCAGGCCGCAGGCCAGCATCGTCAGCTGTCGTTCAGCTCCGGACTGATCCAGAGTGGGGATAACGAAGGCAACGCGGAACACGCCGAGAGATCTCCGGGTGGGAGCAGCCGCAGGAATAACGGCCGGCATTCTGGCGAATTCGGGCGGATGACGAAACATGCAGTTGTCCCGGAATCAGTGAAATCGAGTAAACTTCGCCGAAACCGGGATCCGTGGACTGTGACAGGGCAGGTTTCTTGATTGCCGCGAAATTCCTGGTACTCTGTCGAAAATTTGCGCGGATTTTTTCCGAACCCGAGTGTGTTTTCCGGGCGGGCCGGGCAGCAACTGACGGTGTTTCCTTCAGAAGCGTGTTGCGGTCTTCGCTGTTTTTGCGCGCCTTCGGGGGCGGTTGTCGTCAATTCAGGAAGGACACCCTGCGGTGCCACGTCGAGACGATCTCAGGAAGATCCTGATTATTGGTTCCGGTCCGATTGTGATCGGGCAGGCCTGTGAATTTGATTACTCCGGTACTCAGGCGTGCAAAGCGCTGCGTGAGGAGGGGTACGAGGTGGTGCTGGTCAATTCGAATCCGGCCACCATTATGACGGACCCGCAGACCGCAGATCGAACGTATATTGAGCCGATCACGTGGCAGTATGTGGAAGAGATCATTCGCGTCGAGCGTCCTGACGCGCTGCTGCCGACGCTGGGCGGTCAGACCGGCCTGAACACGGCGATGGATCTGGTGCGGCATGGCGTACTTGATAAGTACGGCGTGGAGATGATTGGTGCCAGGGAGGACGTGATTCGGCGGGCGGAAGAGCGTGAGGCTTTCAAGCAGACCATGCTGCAGATTGGTCTCGACGTGCCTCGCAGTTTCACCGTGCACAACATCGAGCAGGCCCGCGAAGCGGTACAACAGATTGGTCTGCCGATCATTATCCGCGCCAGCTTTACATTGGGCGGAACCGGCGGCGGGATTGCCTACAACATTGAGGAGTTCGAAGACAAGGTGCGGCGCGGGCTGGCGCTGTCGCCTATCAGCGAGGTTCTGCTGGAAGAGTCCATTCTCGGCTGGAAAGAGTACGAGATGGAAGTGATGCGTGACAACGCCGACAACGTTGTCATCATTTGCGCGATTGAGAATTTTGATCCGATGGGCGTGCATACGGGGGATTCCATCACGGTGGCTCCCGCACAGACTCTTTCGGATCGTGAGTATCAGCGGATGCGCGATGCCACGATCGCGGTGATGCGTGCGATTGGCGTGGAGACAGGTGGTTCCAATGTGCAATTCGCCATCAATCCTGACAATGGTCGGATGGTGGTGATCGAAATGAATCCTCGTGTCAGCCGCTCGTCAGCTCTGGCGTCCAAAGCCACGGGCTTTCCGATTGCCAAAATTGCGGCCAAACTGGCGGTCGGTTATCGCCTGGATGAGATCTCCAACGACATCACTCGCGAAACACTGGCCTGCTTTGAACCGACAATTGACTACGTTGTCACCAAGATTCCGCGGTGGACATTTGAAAAGTTCCCGGAGGCCGATCCCACCCTGACCGTGCAGATGAAATCTGTCGGTGAGACGATGGCGATTGGCCGGACATTCCGCGAGTCACTGCAGAAGGCACTGCGGGGACTGGAGATCGGGCACTTCGGGCTGGGTGGTGGCAAGAAGGACCTCTGGGGGACGGCTCAGCAGCCGGCTCCTGACGATATTCTCAGCAAGCTGGCAATTCCAAATGCCGAGCGAATTTTCTATCTGCGGTACGCTCTGAAGCACGGAATGTCCGTCGAGCAGATTCACGAGGTAACGGATATTGATCCGTGGTTCCTGCGGAACATCGAGCAGATTGTGCTGCTGGAGAACGAACTGCGGGGGTATCAGAGGCTGGAGGATGTCCCTGAGGAGCTGCTGCGCCGGGCCAAGCGGAATGGATTTTCCGACGAGCAGCTTGCGGGCTGGTGGAGTTGTGGGCAGCTGGATGTTCGTGAGCGACGACGCCAGCTGGGGATCGTGGCGACCTTCAAGCAGGTGGATACGTGTGCGGCCGAGTTTGAAGCGTTCACGCCATACTACTATTCCACGTACGAGCAGGAAGATGAGACTCCGGCAAAACGCGAAGGCGTCCGACGGGTGATGATTCTGGGTGGAGGCCCGAATCGAATCGGTCAGGGCATTGAATTTGATTACTGCTGTTGTCAGGCCGCTTTTGCTCTGCGTGACCTCGGCATAGAAAGCATCATGGTCAACTCCAATCCGGAGACTGTCTCAACCGACTACGACACGTCTGACCATCTGTTTTTCGAGCCTCTGACGACTGAAGACGTGCTGAACATCTGGGATCGGATGAGCCCGGATGGGGCGATTGTGCAGTTCGGTGGTCAGACCCCTCTCAATCTGGCTCGAGGGCTGGAGGCTGCCGGTGTGAAGATTATCGGCACCAGTCCGGACATGATTGATGCGGCGGAGGATCGCAAGAGGTTTCAGGCGATTCTGGACGTTTTGCAGCTGCATCAGCCTCCGAATGGCACGGCCATCAGTACCGAGGGTGCCTGCACGATTGCCAACCGGATTGGCTATCCTGTGCTGGTGCGTCCCAGTTACGTGCTGGGCGGACGCGGGATGGAGATCTGCTATGATCAGCAGAGTCTGGAACGCTACATGGGTGCAGCGGTTGAAGCATCCGCCGAGAAGCCGGTGCTGATCGACAAGTTCCTGGAAGATGCGATTGAAGTTGACGTCGATGCAATTTCCGACGGTGAGACGACAGTGATCGGTGGTGTGATGGAGCACATCGAAGAGGCCGGTGTGCACTCCGGTGACTCAGCCTGTGCCTTGCCTCCGTATTCGCTGCCCGGGCATGTTGTCGACGAAATTCGCCTCGCGACGCACAAGCTGGCTGCTGCACTGCAGGTTCGCGGGCTGATGAACATTCAGTTTGCGGTGAAGGTGGAGGGTGATCAGTACACGGTTTACATTCTTGAGGTCAATCCGCGGGCCAGCCGAACGTCTCCATTTGTGTCCAAGGCCATCGGGCATTCGCTGGCCAGGATCGCCGCCAAGGTGATGGTGGGCGTGTCGCTGAAGGAGCAGGGATTCACAAAGGAAGTCGTGCCATCCTATACGTCGGTCAAGGAAAGCGTTTTCCCGTTCAGCCGGTTTATGGGTGTGGACATCGTGCTGGGGCCCGAGATGCGATCGACAGGTGAAGTCATGGGGATCGACTCAGACTTCCCTCTGGCCTTTGCCAAATCTCAGTTGGCGGCCGGAACGCGACTGCCCATGCAGGGACGAATCTTCGTCAGCATTGCTGCCGGTCGCAAGGAGCGGATGATTGAGCCGGTTCGCAAACTGCTGCAGATGGGTTACCGGATTGTCAGCACCAGCGGCACGGCAAAGGTCTTTCAGGAGGCCGGGATTACGGTGGAAGTGGTGAAGAAACTGCACGAGGGACGACCGAACCTGCTGGATCAGATGGCAAACGGCGAAATTCAGATGATTCTGAATACGCCCAGCGGAAAAGGGGCTCGCACTGACGAAGGACGGATCCGCGCGGCATCGGTCACGTACGGTGTTCCCTGCGTCACAACACTGCCTGGGTGTCTGGCTGTTGTGCAGTCACTTGAGGCTTTGCGTGTGCACCCCAACCCCAGAGTCAAAGCGATCCAGGACTGGATTGCGTGAGTCTGGCCGAGTGACGTTGTGACGCTGTGACGGAATTTTGTCGAGGCTGGTGTCTGCAAAAGGCACCAGCCTCGAACTGTTTCCGCCTTACGAGTGGATGGCTCGTTTGTCTACGGCCATGGCTGCTTCCTTGACGGCCTCTGAGAGGGTGGGGTGGGCGTGGCAGCAGCGGGCAATGTCCTCGCTGCTGGCTCCGAACTGCATGGCAACTGCCGCCTCATGAATCAGCTCACCGGCATGAGTGCCAATAATGTGCACTCCCAGAACTCGATCCGTAGCTTCGTCGGCCAGTACCTTCACGAATCCGTCAGTGTGCCCGCCGGCACGAGCTCGCCCGTTGGCTGCAAACGCAAACTTTCCGGCTCGATATTTGATGCCTGCTGCCTGCAATGCATCTTCGTTGGCTCCGGCTGAAGCAATTTCCGGTTCCGTATAAACGACAGCCGGAATGATGGCGTAGTTAATGTGTCCATGTCCGGTCGCCATCTTTTCGATGCAGGCGATGCCCTCTTCTTCAGCCTTGTGGGCCAGCATGGCACCTCCAATGACGTCGCCGATGGCGAATACTCCGGAGGCCGTTGTCTGATAGGATGAGTTTACCTGGATGAAACCGCGCCGGTCCGTTGCCACTCCGGCTGCCTCAAGCCCCAGGCTGTCAGTGCAGGGTCTGCGTCCGACAGCCACCAGCACTCGATCGCACGTCAGAGGTTCAGCTCCATCGATGGACACTGTGCACTGAGTACCAGCCACAGACACTCCTGTGACCTTTGTGCCCAGACGGAAAACAACTCCCTGCTTTTCGAAGATTTTGCGGGCTTCCGCAGCAACCTGTTCGTCAATTCCGGGCATGATTCGCGGCAGGTATTCCAGTACTGTGACTTTTGCACCCAGTCTGCGCCAGACCGTACCCAGCTCCAGACCAATCACTCCACCACCGATTACCACGAGGTGCTGTGGCACTTCCGGCCACGCCAGAGCTTCAGTGCTGGTTCCAATGCGATCACCGTCGGGCTGAATGCCCGGCAGAGATGATGGTACGCTGCCAGTCGCGATGAGGATGCGTTTGCCGCTGATTTGGGTGGTTCCTGAATTTGACCGAACCTCCACCTTGCCCCCGCCCAGCAATTGCCCGTGTCCGAAAATACGTTCGACTCGGTTCTTTTTGAGCAGTCCCTGGATGCCGGCATCGAGTGTTGAGACCACACCGTCCTTGTGCTTCATCATCTGTGCGAGATCAAGTTCCAGCCCGCTGACCTTCAATCCGCGTTCCGCGAAGTGTTTGGCGGACTTTTCATAAAGCTCGCTGGACTCCAGCAGAGCCTTGCTGGGGATGCAACCCACGCGCAGACAGGTTCCTCCCAGCTTTGATTCACGCTCGATCACTGCCGTTTTCATGCCCAGTTGAGCAGCACGAATGGCGGCCACATAGCCACCGGGACCGGCACCTACCACGATCAGGTCAAATGCGTCGGACATGGATGAACCAGTTCAGCTGAGATTCCGGGAGACTTAAAAGCAGAACCGCCCGCAGGCTGATTGCCGGGGCGGCTGCGATTCTTCAGACAGTTGCCTGCCACTTCAGACTTCGAGGATCAGCCGCGTCGGATCTTCGATCAGATCCTTCACCAGCTTCAGGAAGGAAACCGCTTCACGACCGTCAACGATGCGATGGTCGTAAGTCAGTGCGATGTACATCATCGGACGGATGACCACCTGGCCATTGACGGCAACCGGTCGGTCGAAGATTCCGTGCATCCCGAGCACACCGCTTTGCGGTGGATTGACGATGGGAGTCGACAGCAGGGAGCCGTACACGCCACCGTTGGTGATTGTGAACGTACCGCCTTCCAGTTCCTCCAAAGCAATCTGGTTGTTCTTGGCGCGATTGGCGAAATTCACGATCGCCAGTTCAATATCCGCGAAACTCATGTTCTCAGCGTTTCGCAGCACAGGCACCACGAGCCCCTTGCCTCCGCCAATCGCTACGCCAACGTCGCAGTAATTGAAGTAGGTGAGGCTCTTTCCGTTCATCTGAGCATTCAGTTGGGGGTACTGCTGAAGTCCCGCAACCACGGCCCGTACAAAGAACGACATGAAGCCCAGTTTAACGTTGTGCTTCTTTTCGAAGGAGTCCTTGTAGACTTCCCGCAGTTTCTTCACAGCTGACATATCAACTTCGTTGAATGTTGTCAGCAGAGCGGCAGTATGCTGGGCTTCGACCAGCCTGCGGGCGATGGTCTGGCGGATGGGGCTGAGCGGCACCGAGCGAGTTTCGCGGGATCCGCCAACACTGACCGGCCCGGCATTGACCGTGCGAATGACATCTTCCTTCAGGACACGTCCACCGGGGCCCGAGCCTGCCACACTGCCGGCGGGCAGTTTGTTCTCGGCCATCAGCCGTTCCGCTGCCGGCATCACATGGCCGGGTGATTTGGGAGCCGCGGCGGCGGCCGCCACGGGGGCAGATGGTGCCGGACCGGGCGCGGGAGCAGCAGGGGCAGCAGCCGGCTTTGCCGGCGCAGCCGCAGGCGCTTCCGCCGGTTGCAGGAAGCCGATTACTTCCTCCACCTGAGCAGACTCACCGGCCTTCTTAAGAATCCGCGTCAGAATGCCTCCGCGGGGAGCCGGAACATCGAATGTTGCCTTGTCTGATTCCAGAGCAACAAGATTTCGATCCGCGGCCACATACTGGCCTTCCTGAATATACCATTCGCCGATCATCACCTCAGAGATTGACTCACCGGGTTTCGGCACCTTGATTTCGATTTCCGGAGTGCTCATTCGAGTTCAAACGCCTGTTTAAGAATGTTCTGCTGTTCAATCCTGTGACTGGTTGCGGAACCCGTTGCCGGGCTGGCCGCTTCTGGTCGGGAAATACCGCGGAAAGGGAATTTGTCCAGCAATCGCTCACCAAACCGCATCCTGAGGAATCCCCAGGCGCCCTGATTGCGAGGCTCTTCCTGGACCCAGAAGAACGACGCCGATGCAGGATACTTTGAAAGTTCCCGCTCCAGCGCCGCCGCCGGTAACGGATACAGTTGCTCAAGTCGGATGATGGCCACGTCGTCCCGCTTCTGCTGATCACGCTGCGCTGCCAGTTCAAAATACAGCTTGCCGGAACAGATCAGGACGCGAGTTGTTTTTTCAGGTACGGCGACTGTGTCGCCAAGGACTTCGTGAAACTGACCACCGGTCAGTTCGCCGATCGGTGACGAAGCATCCTTTGATCTGAGCAGGCTTTTGGGAGTCATGACGATCAGAGGCTTCTTCCACCAGCGAATTGCCTGACGACGCAGCAGGTGGAAGTACTGAGACGCCGTGCTGGGGCAGGCCACCTGAATGTTGTCGTCTGCACCCATGGCAAGGAAACGTTCCAGCCTGGCACTGGAATGCTCGGGCCCCGCACCCTCCATGCCGTGCGGCAGCAGCATCACCAGTCCGCTGAGTCGCTTCCATTTGTCTTCTGCACTGGCAATGAACTGGTCGATGATGACCTGAGCGACGTTAACAAAATCACCGAACTGCGCTTCCCACAGCACCAGCCCGTCCGGGCAGTCAAGGCTGTAGCCGTATTCAAATCCCAGCACACCCACTTCAGACAGCGGGCTGTTGTAGATGTCAACGATTTCCGGCTTCGCCGCCACATCCCGCAGACCAATCCACGACTTGCCGGATTTCACGTCATAGAGCCCGGCATGACGATGGCTGAAGGTACCGCGTCGAACGTCCTGGCCGCTGAAACGCAGTCGAGTTCCCTCGGCGACCAGTGTTCCCAAAGCAGCCAGTTCAGCACCACCCCAGTCAAACATCGCTTCTCCGGCACCCATGTCCCGCCGCGCCTTCAGCACAGCCTCAACCTTGGGATGCGGAGTAAAGTCGACCGGCGGAGTCGTCAGAGTTGTCATGACGCTGCGCAGGGTTTCTGCGGAGACCGCAGTTGGCGGCGAATCGGCATTGCGAGCCGAGCTGCCAAAATACCCCTTCCAGATCCCGCCACCTGTGTCTTCCAGGTATTTGAAGCCTTCCTTGCGCGCTTCCTCAAGCTCGGCTTCCAGCACACGACCCCGTCGGGCCACAATTTCCAGACCCTCTTCCCGAGTCACTTCGCGGAGACTGACCAGCGATTCGAGGAAACTGCTGAAGACAGTCTGACGAGCTCGAATGACCTGATACATCGTCGGCTGAGTGAATGCCGGCTCGTCGCTTTCATTGTGACCGCGTCGACGGAAACAGTACATGTCAATGACGACGTCCCGCTGGAACCTCTGGCGAAAATCCATGGCCAGCTGAACCACCTGAGCAACGGCCTCAGGGTCTTCCCCGTTCACATGGAAGATCGGGATCTGCAGCATGCGAGCCACATCCGTGGCATAAGTGCAGGATCGAGCTTCAGATGCTGAAGTGGTGAAGCCAATCTGATTGTTCACAATGACGTGCAGCGTTCCACCAGTCTGATAACCAGGCAGTTCGCTGAGATTCAGTGTTTCCTGAACCACGCCTTCTCCGGCGAATGCAGCGTCACCGTGAATCAGAATACAGAAACTCTTCCTGCGGTCAAAATCCTGATTCCGATCCTGCTTCGCTCGCAGCCGACCCAGCGCCACAGGGTTTACGAATTCGAGGTGACTGGGGTTGAAGCAGAGTGTGAGATGCACACTTTGCCCGGATGAGGTCATCCTGTCGCTGCTGTAACCCAGATGGTACTTGACGTCCCCGCGACCCATCTTGAGCTGCGGATCAACGTCATCAAACTCACGGAAAATCTTCGATGGGCTTTTGCCCATGATATTGGCGAGCACGTTCAGACGGCCACGATGAGCCATCCCCAGAACACACAGGTCAATCCCCTGGCTGCCGGCGCGCTCAATCGCCATGTCCAGCAGCGGAATCAGACTCTCGGCACCCTCCAGGGAAAAGCTCTTCGCCCCGACATACTTCTTCTGCACGAACTCTTCAAAGACCACAGCATCGCTGAGCCGTTCCAGAATCCGCAGCTGTTCGGCACGGGACAGCTTCAGCCGATTGGCGGTACGCTCCATGCGGTCCTGCAGCCACTGTCGCACGTGCAGACTGTCGATATGCATGTACTGCACGCCGATGGAGCGACAGTACGTTGTCTGCATCCACGTGACCATCTGCCGCAAAGTGCGGACATCCGGTCCGCCAGACCACTGTGTCGAAAAACGACGGTCCATGTGCTCTTCAGTGAATCCGTAAAATGCCGGATCCAGCTCCGCAGGGCGCGGACGCTCAGCGTTCAAGGGGTCAATCTTCGCTATGATATGACCTCGCACCCGATAACTGCGGATCAACTGCTCAAGACGCTCCTGCAGTATCGCCGCGTCTGATGCACCCGGATCAACACGACCGGAAGAACGCCGGAATATGCTCTCAGCCTGAAACGGAACCTCCATGGCCTCGGCCGTCAGTCCCGAATCCACAACCTTCAGCTCGTCAAAATAGTCACGCCAGTCGGGCGATACCGAATTCCGGTCCGCCAGATAGCTGGCCAGCTGCAACTCGGCAAACTCAAGGTTCGAAGCGGCAACCTCAATCGGACCGCGACCCGCACGCAACGGTTCTGCTGATGCAGCGGAATGGGACTGGTCCGAGTCCAGGAAGGAAGGAGCCGATGTGGGGATGGAAGAAGTGTTCGACATACAGGTTTCGTTCGGAACGTGGGTAGTGTCCTGCACGAAGATCCAATGGTCACATACACATACAGAAAATCCATGACCCGCGACATCCTCCAGCCGGCGCAAAATACATTGCACGCTGCAGAGTGACAGGATCTCAGTTTTCAGAAGGAGTCTGCTACCATTCCTCGTTGCGCAATCGCTGCATCATAGACGGACTATGATCGTTGTGAAACAAATTCAATGAATCTTCAGCCCGATTCCCTCGCAGAATCAGTTTCCAAAACCTCCGCCAGAAAGCCCGGCAGCTCCATGTCACAGGCAGCCATCATCGGAATACTCACCGTTTCAGACCGCGCCAGTCGAGGTGACTACGAGGATCGCGGAGGTCCGGCAATCCAGGCTTACCTTACTGAACTTATGAGCAGTCCCTGGATGCCAGTGTCGCGAATCGTCTCTGATGATCGGCATCTGATTGCTGCGGAACTGAGGAAGTTGGCGGACGAAACGCAGTGTTGTCTGATTGTGACTACCGGCGGGACCGGTCCGGCAGTTCGAGACGTGACGCCGGAGGCAACCGGCGATGTGTGCGAGAAAATGCTGCCGGGTTTCGGCGAATTGATGCGTAAAGTCTCGCTGGAAAAGGTGCCTACGGCCATTCTGAGCCGTCAAACGGCGGGTATTCGAGGTAAAGCTCTGATTATTAATCTGCCTGGCCAGCCGCGGGCGATTCGCGAATGTCTGTCGGCTGTGATGCCGGCAGTACCCTGGTGCATCGAACTGATCGGGGGACCGCGTCTTGAGACGGTGCCTGAGGTTTGCCGGAGTTATCGGCCACCGGGCGCGTGAACAGACCCCGCGAAATGTGAAATCTCCGCGGGGTCTGATTGAGTTGTCAAAGTCGGTTGGGTGATTATTTGCTGGGCGTTGCCGGATCGCCCTCGGCGATGATGGCTCCACCAATCCCGCCGATGGCACCGCCGATCAGCAGTGGTCCCAGCAGTCCGCCACCACCACCCGAACCGCCACCAGCACCGCTGACACCCGCTGCACCAGGTGCTGCAGGAGCAGCAGCAGCAGCAGCGGCCGCGGGTCCCATTGGTTCGGCCAAACCAGCGATGGCTGGGTCAAAAAACTCCCCAAAATTCTCGGAATTGATGTTGGCGGCTCCCACCGGTGCTACGGCAATTTCGGTGGTCAGCATTAAACGCACCGGAACAAAGCCGTTGGCGGCATTCATGGCGGCAGCCTTGAACGGCAGAACCTCGACGCCAATCGCAAACACTCCATCCCGCCCGACGCCCACCAGGGCGTGGATTCCGGGTTGCAGACCAGGCACAGAGAATGCACCGTTGGGTGCTACCCGGGCAGAGCCGATTTCCACACCGTCACGCAGAAAATACACACGCATCGACAGGACTTCGCGCAACCGACCGGTGCGTTCATCCAGCAGATTCACCTGCCCATATACTTTGCCGTCCGCAGCAATCTGCACGCTGTCGTGTCCGATGCTGGTCGCGATCGGACCCTCGCCGTAGGGAAACTTAGTGTCTTCGGCTGTCACCGGGCCGTTGAATCGCAGATCACGAGTCCCGATGCCACCACGTATCAGCTGCTGTGCCAGCGGTGAGTCCACGACCTGAACAACAGCGGATTCGACGTCGATTTCGCGGTCTGCCGGAAATTCCGGCGTTGCCGGTACCATCCGCACACCATAAACAACGATGCCAGCGGGCCCGGAGGCAAATATTCCGCCAACGTCTGCCTGCTGTGGCAGTCCCGTGACCGTGAACAATCCGGTGTCATCAGTGGTTGTCTGGGCTGCCATTCCGCCGTCGGTCAGCAGTTGGACGCTCATGCCGCGAGCAGGCAGCAGTCCTTCGGACGTGATCGAATACATTCGACCCGTGAATGCGCCATTGGCGTCGAGGATGATGTCGTGGGAACGGTTTTTCAGGATTTCTTCCGGAGGCAGCAGTTTGACACCTGACGGTGGCTGCAGCCGACGGGGAATAGCCCGAACCGGCCTTGGTTGCCCAAGGCGTGCGGAAAACCCAGGATTTGCAAAGCCGCCAGTTTCATCATTCTGTGCGGTTGCTGCAGTTTCGGTGGCTTTGCCGCTGGCTGCCGCCAGTCGAGTTCCCGCGGGATCGTCCGCGAGGACCGCCGAACAGACGAATGCCAGGCCTGCAAGCCCCGAGACGCATGCGGATCCAATTGGCCAGCGAGTTGTCATTTTACAGTTCCAGTAGCGAAAAAGAGAAGTTGCAGGGGATCCCCGACAGCTCCATCCATTTGTCCAGCGAACCAAACCGTCCGCAGGATAAATCTCATTCTTGGCAGAAATTGCCGTTTAGATCAATACGAACTCTGTCAAGCAGCTGAAACTGCCCGCTTTGCGCATTGTTATTTTTCAGCCTGTGCTGCCTGTCTCTTGTGTTTTGCCTGTGGTGACAGGTGGTGCAGAGCGCAAAAAGACCACACGCAGTGTTTTGCGAACAACACAAAACCTCAACGACAGTCTTTGGCTGGCACTTGAGTTGTCACAAAACGCTGTTCAACCACCTGAACATGCACTCTGGCACTTGAGTAAACCGCCGGCGGTATTTTCTGGGACCAATCGATTGGAATTTCGCCACATAAGGTCGGTTGGTGCGGGTTTTCCAACTATGCCGAATATTCCGGCCGCAAAAACAAAAACCCCGGCCGATTCAGCCGGGGTTTGAGTCAAAGCAATGTTCCTGCCGCGAGGAGTCAGCCATCCGGAGTAGCCGGGTCGCCTTCAAGGATCAGGCCGCCTGCAATACCACCGATCGCAGCACCGCCAAGCAGCAGGCCTAGCCCGCCGCCACCACCACCACCTCCACCACCCGGTGCAGATCCGGCTGAACCCGCGGCAGCGGCCGGGGCTGAGGGAGCGGTGTTCGTGGGGGCTGTATCGCCCGCTGCCTGACCACTGCCCATGAAGGATGTCAGATTCTCTGAATTCAGATGCGCAGGGCCGATCGATCCCACCGACAGACCTGGGTCCAGCATCAGTCGGACAGGCACAAAAGTTCCGTCAGGATTCACCGCTGCAGCCTTGAAAGCCACGACTTCGATGCCAATTCCGAAAACACCGTCGCGACCCACACCGACCAGCCCGTAGATCCCAGGCTTCAGGTCCGGCACGGAGAAGGATCCGTTTGGAGCGACCCGTGCTGATCCCATTTTCACGCCATCCTGCAGGAAATGAACCCGCAGGGACAACACCTCACGATACCGACCTGTTCGTTCATCATGCAGATTCACCTGTCCGTAGACCTTACCGTCTGCGGACAGCTGCACAGTTTCGTACATCAGGCTGGTCGAAGCCGGACCTGATCCCGCCGGGAATGCGTCATCTTCGGGAGTGACGCTGGTGTTGAACCGGAGGTCGCGGGTCCCGATGTCACTTTTGAACAGTTTCCGCATCTGCTCAGCATTGGCTGCCGGAACCACGGCGGATTCCACATCGAGTTCCCGATCGGCAGGATTTTCTGGTGATTCGGCGACAAATCGGACACCGTAGGCCACGACACCCGCGGGACCAGATGCGAAGATTCCACCAACGTCTGCAGTCAGTCCGGTGATCGAGAACAGGCCCGTCGCATCGGTGGTGGTTTCTGCGGATTTTCCGCCCCCCGTCAGCACACGCACCCGCATGTCAGCCGCCGGCGTAAGCCCCTCTGACGTGATCGAATAGAGCCGTCCCGTCATGCCACCGTCCTTGTCCAGCACGACATTGTGAGTGCGATCCTTGAGGATCTCTTCCGGGGGCAGCCGACGAACACGAGACGGTGGCTGCACCGGCTGCAGAACCGGACGGACCAGACGCGGGCGACCGAGACGAGCGGTTGCAGCGGGCGCCACAGCCGGAGCCGGGCCAGCAGTGTCCGCCAGGGCCACCACAGGAGTTTGCGGGACGGTCTGGTCGTCAGCGGGCACCGTTCCCGGCAGCAGGGAGAGCAGGCCGAGACTGGAGAAAAGTCGCAGGTGTCGTGGTGTGGATTTCAGCATGGTTTCTGTTCTGAACAGAGCAGGGTGTTGAGGTGCCTGAGCCCGAGTGGTGGGGTCAGGGGGATTTTGTGCTTGTGGGGCTTTGGGTAAGCCGTCGCTCTCATTCTTGGCAAGCAAACAGGGGGAATTCAACAACCAAATCTGTAAAGTTATGTAAACAGGGCAGTTTTTTCAGTATTTGCAGAGTGTTCACACTACCTGCCTTGTTTTTACTGTTCTTTTGTTCATTTTTGTGGTGTTTGGCCCACGTTCTGAAGGCTCTTGTGGAGCTGAATTGGCTGAAAAGCCTGGAATTCCGGGTCGGGGCGTGGTTGCTGGCGAAAGTTGCTGCGGGTGTCGATTACTGTTTGAACCGGCTGTGAGTTGTGTTTTCAGCGTTAGCAGGATGTTTTGTGAATGAAACTGACGACGTGGAACGTGAATGGTCTCCGAGCAGCCCTGCGGAAGGGATTTTTGGGATATCTTGAGCAGATTGATCCGGATGTGCTGCTTTTGCAGGAAGTGCGGGCTTTTCCGGATCAGTTACCTGCGGAGATTTCCAGTCCGGCCGGCTGGCATGTGGTCTGGAATCCGGCGGTTCGTCCGGGTTATTCGGGGACTGCGATCTGGTCGAAACAGCCGTTTGAGGTTCGCAGTACGTGTCTTTCCGCACGCTGGCCTGATGATGAAGGGCGCCTGATTGAAGCAACTGTGGCGGGTTTGGATGTTGTCTGCGTGTATCTGCCTTCGGGGTCGTCCAGTCCTGAGCGTCAGCAGGTGAAGGATGTGTGGCTGAAGCGATTTCGCAGCTGGTCTGATCGGCGTCGCACCGGAACTCCGCTGATATTTGGAGGTGACATCAATGTGGCACATACAGAGAAGGACATCTTTCATGCGAAGTCGAACGAGCAAACGTCGGGATTTTTGCCGCATGAGCGTGAGTGGTTTGGTAAGCTGCTGAAATCCGGCTGGCACGATCTGGTGCGAGAGCATCACGGGGACTGTCACGGTCCGTATTCGTGGTGGTCGAATCGCGGACGGGCTCGCGAGCTGGACCGTGGCTGGCGAATTGACTACCTGCTGTGCAATGCGGCGGCCCGTCCGTACTTCCGGGCTGCCACAATTCACCGCGAGGCAGCTCTGGATGTCAGCGATCATGCTCCTGTCACTGTGGAACTGGATTGGCCGGGCTGTTCCGAGGTGCGGGCGGCGGCGGCGGGAGACTGAACGATGACAAATGACACCTGTCTTCCGCCGGCCGAGGTGTTGATTGATCACCTGCCGATGGACGGAGCCTTCAATATGGCTCTGGATGAAGCATTGCTGGAACTGGCTGCTGAGCGTGAGCATTCGATTGTGCGGATCTATCGGTGGTCTGAGCCCACAGTATCACTCGGCTGTTTTCAGGCTCGTACCGGGCCCGTGCCACCCCAGTTCCGGTCACTTCCCACAGTCCGTCGATTGTCCGGCGGTGGTGCGATCCTGCACGATCAGGAACTGACCTATTCAGTCGTTCTGCCGGCTCAGCATGCGGCCCGCCACAACCCTTCCGGCCTGTACGCCACAGTGCACGGAGCATTGATACGGCTGCTGGGCGACTGTGGTGCTGCCGCTCTTTTGCGGGCGGATCATGACGTCCGGCTGGCTGCGATCAGGGACGCTGCCAATGCTGCGACTCCGCCAGCCACTGTCGAACCGTTTCTGTGTTTTCTGCGGGGTGACCCGAACGATGTGGTGCATGGGACTGGCAACAAAATCATCGGCAGTGCTCAGCGTCGTCGTCGCGGGGTCATACTGCAGCACGGCAGCATTCTGCTGAGGACATCCGCACTGGCAGCAGATCTGCCCGGTATTCAGGACCTGGTACCGAATTTCCTGCTGGCGGAATTCACGGAGCGACTGCCGGCCGCGGTGGCTGCCGCGGTGGCTGATCGGTGGACTGTCCGCGATGTGACAGCGGCTGAGCTGCAGCGGGCTGAGGACATTCGGGGGCGTTCTGCCTGAGCCGAACTGGCGGGGCTGAATTGGCAGTGGCCATCCCAGCCCACCAGTCAAACCAGCAGTTCGCTGACCACGCGCGATTCTTCAACACCCGTCAGTTTTGTGTCCAGCCCCTGAAACTTCCACGTGAAGCGGGTGTGGTCAATGCCCATCTGGTGCAGCAGTGTGGCATGCACATCGTGTACGGAAACGCGGTTTTCCACCGCGTGATAGCCGAATTCATCCGTGGCTCCGTAACTGAAACCGGGTTTGAATCCGCCACCCGCAAACCACATGGTGAATCCGGCAAGGTGATGGTCGCGGCCATTTCCCTGAGCCATTGGGGTACGTCCGAATTCCGATCCGAAGACGATGATGGTGTCGTCCAGCATGCCTCGCTGCTTCAGGTCCGTAATCAGTGCGGCCATTCCCTGATCCACTTCTGCGGCTGTGCCTGCGGAATGCTCCTTCACGGCGCCGTGATGGTCCCAGTCCCGATGATACAGCTGAATAAAACGAACCCCGCGTTCTGCCAGTCTTCTTGCCAGCAGGCAGTTTGAGGCGAATGATCCGTCACCGCCTTTGGTGCCGTACAGATCAAATACGTGCTGTGGTTCCGCACTGACATCCATCAGTTCGGGCACACTGGTCTGCATGCGGAATGCCAGTTCGTACTGAGAAATTCGTGTGGCAATTTCCGGGTCATCCAGCCGGCGATTCGTAATGCCGTTCAGCTGCTGCACGGCGTCCACCACATCCCGCTGCTGTGTGCGACTGATTCCGGCCGGATTATTCACATACAGCACCGGGTCGCCCGTGCCACGGAATTCGACTCCCTGAAACTGGCCCGGCAGAAACCCGGAGTGCCATTGGCGTGCGGCAATCGGCTGTCGCTGACCGTAGCGTCCGGTGGAGATCATCACCACGAATCCGGGCAGGCTTTGAGTTTCTGCTCCCAGTCCGTACAGCAGCCACGACCCCATCGCCGGTCGTCCTGCGTTCATGGTCCCGGTGTTCATGAAGGTGTGCGCCGGGTCATGATTGATGGCATCCGTGTGCAGTGATCTGACGATGCACATGTCGTCCGCGCAGTATTTGCCCAGTCTCGGCCAGATTTCAGCCAGCGACTGCCCGGACTGCCCCCACTGGCGAAACGGATGCTGCGGTGCAAAGCAGGTCAGTCGCTGTCCCTGCAGCTGGGCAATCTGCTGACCCTTCGTGATGGACTCGGGCATCGGAGTCCCGTGCAGTTCTGCCAGTTTCGGCTTGTTGTCAAAGGTATCAATGTGGGTCATGCCGCCGGCCATGTAGAGCCAGATAATTCGTTTGGCTCGAGGTGCTTTTGGCAGCGGATTCAGTATCCCGTTCCAGCGCTGGGCCTGAGCGTCGGTGCGGTCGAGCGCCTGCACTGCAGACGACCGCAGCAGATCTGTCAGCGCCATTGACCCAAGACTGACTCCGCCCGACTGCAGAAAACTGCGGCGGCAGACCTGATGAGGAAACAGTGACATGGCTGTGCCTGTCTGTGCAAAAAGGGAATCGACAGGTCCGCGAGCGGACAGCCGAAGAATCAGTTGCGAGTCATAACTTCGTGCAGATTCAGAATTACTCGCGCCACACTGGTCCATGCGGCCAGCCGAGTCCGATCCGTCTGCTCAGACACCGGCAGAGCACCCGTCTTCAGGATGGCCTCCACCGACGCCGGTTCCGCTGCATAATCGGCGAGGTGTTTCTGCAGGAGCTGCTTCAATACTGCCACTTCGTCAGTTTCAGCGTCTCTGGAAACGGCCCGGCGAAACGCGAAGCTGATCCGCGCCTCATCCGTACTGCCACCTTCCCGCAAAATCCGCTCGGCAAATGCCCGGGCAGCTTCGACGTACGTCGGGTCGTTCAGCAGCACCAGACTTTGCAGCGGCGTATTCGATCGATTGCGGTCTGCCGTACACTCCTCACGACTGGGCGCATCAAACGCCAGCAGACTGGGGTGCAGATACTGCCGCTGCCAGTGAGTGTACAGCCCGCGCCGATACAGCTCCTGCCCGGAACCATTCTGCCACTCGCGAGTCGGGAAGTTCAGATAGGCCCAGTAACCAGCAGGCTGATACGGGCGCACACTGCGACCACCCACGGATTTCACCAATAACCCGCTGATTTCCAAAGCATTATCGCGCACGAATTCGGCGTCCAGGCGGAATCGTCCCTGACGCGCCAGCCAGCGATTACCCGGATCCGCTTCGCGCAAACCAGCATCGCCTCGGGAACTGCGCTGATACGCTCTCGTCAGCACTATCGATCGAATCAGCTGTTTCAGATTCCAGCCTCCGGCCTGAAACTCCGCAGCCAGATAGTCCAGCAGTTGCGGGTGACTTGGCCATTCCCCCTGGGCTCCGAGGTCGTCCAGTCGTCGCGACAACCCGGCTCCAAACAGGACCTTCCACAGACGATTCACCGTGGTGCGGGCGGTCAGTGGGTTGTCCGCGGCCACGATCCACTTCGCCAGATCCAGTCGCGTCAGCCGCCTGTCAGCCGCCGGTTCCCTGGCAAAGACCGCCGGCAGTGCCGGTGTCACGACCTCGCCGCTTTCATCCATCCAGTTGCCGCGCGGCAGAATCCGCACCATTCTTGGTGCCACTGATTCCGTGATCAGTGTGGAGGGCAGGGCGGATTCAATTCCGGCACGTTCCTTTTCCGCTGCCGCCAACTGTTCACGCTCAGCCTGCAGCTGAGGTGCGGTGGAACGGTACCAGGCAGCCAGAGTTTTGGTCTGCTGTTCCGATCTCTCGGCTGACGGAATGGCGACAAGCACAGCAATTTCTGCAGGGATAGCGTCCGAGGCCTTCAGGGGCCGCGGAGCCGTCGATGCAAACACTCGGAAACAGCCGATGTTGTGCCCCGGATTGTCCAGATTCTGATCCAGGACCAGCGACAGGACGGCACCCTCGGGCAGAGTCAGGTCAGTGGCCGTTTCGAAGACAGCCGTCTGCGACCTCCCGACCTGCTCCATCACCGCCCAGCCCCACGTTCGCCCCCTGGCATCTGCATCAATCGCGGCCGCGACCGCCCAGCGACCATAAGGATTCGCACCCGCCGCCCCGGTCTGCTCGTAGGTGGCCGTGGCATTCTGCAGCGGTACAGACTGCTCGCCCGCTGCCGTCCGCACTTTCGCTGTCAGCTCAGACAGCACAAAGTTGCCGTTCCCGGCCCGTCCTGGTCCCTTTTGCGGCAGCGAATCGTCAGGCAGCACCTCAATCCTGAGAGCCGTCACACCGGCGGGCAATTTCGAAAACTGCAGTGTGTAAGTTTCTGTCGCAGGGTTCGGGCCGGTGGCCAGAATGGCGCCGTCAGCGCGAGTCTTCAATTGTGTGCCTGATAAGGCCTGCATCGAATCGGGTGTCAGCGGAGTCCACGGCTGCTGGGTTTGCTCCCACGCAAGCTGTGCTGCAGCCAGCTCCGGAGTGGGCGTGTTCAGCACCTGCTGCAGTTCCGCAATCCGCACCGACAATGCGTCCAGCTGAGCCGACTGTTCGGCTGTCGGAACCTTGACAAACGGCCCCCAGTTGCCATCCGAATTTGCCCCGCTGTAGAGCCCGCGTTCACGAATATCCGCGAAAAAAGCCTCGAAACGGTAAAAATCCTTAGTCGTGAAAGGGTCGAATTTGTGATCGTGGCACTCGGCACAGCCCAGTGTAATCCCCAGCCACGTCCCCGAGGCATTCCGTACTCGCTCGGCGATGTACTTCGCCAGATACTCGCGATCCTGCACACCACCTTCTGCGCTCATCATCCCGAGGCGGTTGTACCCCGAAGCAATCTTCTGCTCCAGAGTCGCCTCGGGCAGCAGGTCTCCTGCCAACTGCTCAACCGTAAACTGATCGAACGGCTTGTTGGCATTGAACGACTGAATCACGTACTGACGGAACGGTGACACACTGACTTCCTGATCACCGTGATACCCCACACTGTCAGCATAACGTACCAGATCCAGCCACCAAACCGCCATCCGCTCACCAAAGTGCTGCGATTCCAGCAGCCTATCCACCAGCTTCTGCACAGCATCCGGCGACTGGTCTGCCACGAAAGCAGCTGTCTCTTCCGGGGTCGGCGGCAGTCCCAGCAGATCGAAACTGAGACGACGAATCAGCGTGATACGGTCCGCCGGCTGCACCGCCTGCATTCCGGCCGACTGCAGACTGACATCGATGTAGTGATCAATTTTTGCCGCCACTGCAGCTGGCGAATGATCTGTGCCACCCGCCGCTTCCGCAGCCAGCGGCAGAAAAGCCCAGTGGCCCTCATACCGCCCACCCTGCTGGATCCAGCGCCGCAGCAGCTGAATCTGCTGGTCGGTCAGCACCTTACCGGTGGCAGGCGGAGGCATGTGAGTTTCCGGATCCGACGTCAAAATTCGCTGCAGCAGCGGACTGTCATCCGGCTGCCCCGGAATCACCGGACCGGCACCACCGGCTGTCCCCAGCAATCCGGCTTCAGTGTCCAGTCGCAGATCCGCCTGCCGCTTGTTCTTGTCCGGACCATGACAAAAGAAGCAGTTTTCGGACAGAATCGGTCGGATGTCGCGGTTGAATTCCACAACCTCAGGCAGGTCCCCGGCAGAAGCAGGGGCCGCAGAAAACAACAGCATGCAGGTCCAGAGCACGGCGGACAGCCGCACACAGATCCGGAAGTTCATGGGGCACTCCGGCACGGGGCAGTCAAAGGGGTTCAGGCAGGAAGTAACACACAGGACGGTAAAGTATTGCAGCAACGCTGGGTTATGGGGGCTCGGGCTGGAAAGCCCGAGCTACGTGTTTTGGGTGATTGCGGCATTCTCAGCGGAGAGCCACCCATTGTCCAGTCAGGACAGACGCCAGACTCGCCGCATCGCCCATTCAAATGCCAGCAGCAGTGTTGCTGCGTACAGCAGCCACTGCCGATCCCACAGCGTTCGCAATTGCTCGTCCACAATCACCGGCTGACTCTGATCCTTCAGCAGTGAGGGCAGGGTGGCGATTTCAGCAATCGGCAGGTAGCGACCGTCTGTTTCACGAGTCAGAGCGGCAAGCGAGTCGGGGTCCTGTACCGGCGTCAATGATTCCAGCCCCGGCAGCACCACCTCCAGCACTCCCTGCAGCACGTCCGATGATTCCGGTACCGGAACCGAAATGCGATACTGTCCCGGTCGATCCGGTCGGAATCCGGCGGAGTACTGACCACCGCCGCGACTGTCCGCTGTCATCCGATCGGGTGTCGGTACGGTCTGGCCGTCCGGTCCTGTGATCGTGATGGCCGCATCCGGTACTACCAGCGGCTGCAGCTGGGCATTGAGCAGCGAAGCTCGAATGGTCACCAGCTGACCGGGATTCGCTTCCGTTCGATCCAGCAGCAGCAGGCCGCGTGCCCGTCCGCGACTGCGTCGACCCTGTCCGGCTTCCCGAATCAGGCTGGTCCAGAATCGCTGATGCCCCTGCGGCGAAATCTCTCGCAGTCTCCACGTTTCCGCCGAGCCGAGAAGCACAGACCTGCCGGCACCGTAAAACTGACTGACCAGAAACGGTGGTACTCCCAGCTCCGTACGAGCCCGCGGGTTGTCGTACTGCAGCAGCACCACAGCCCCGTCACGCAGTCCGCGGACCGGGTATGATCTGTAAATCCCGCGGAAGTTCTTCCAAAGGTCGATGCTGGCATTGCCACTGTCGTCAGCAATCTTCAGAAATTCAGCCACCCGTCCTTCCGGAGTCGGCAGGACAGGCCACGCTTCTTCAGCGCGCACAGACTGCTGCGCCGCAGGTGGCTGCCGTGACAGCAGCACCGGATAAAGTACGCTGATATCACGGGCGGCATCCGAGTTTTCAGCCAGCTTCGGAGTAAAGATCTCGCCGGCCACAATAACCAGGCCACCGGCATGTTCCGAGACCCAGCGGTTCAGGAACCGCTGCTGCTCAGTCGTCAGACGACTCCAGTCCGGATCAAAAGCCACCACCACGTCATACTCAAACAGTTCCGCTTCGGTTTCCGGAAACTTCGTCAGCAGCCGCCGAGCTTCCTGAGAAACCATACCGGCATTGTCCTCCTGCACACTTTGCAGCCAGACATCAGACTCCACTCCGCTGTGCCGGTAGAGCGTATTGCGAACAAACTGGTAATCGCGCATCGGGCCGCTGGAAATCACCAGCACTCGCATTTTCTGATCCGTCACTTCAACCGTTCGCCGTCGTTCGTTGTCTTCCAGTGTCATTTCCACAATGCCACCGCCAGATTCGACTCGCGCTACAAAGTCATAGCGGCCGGGAACGGCCAGCGTCTGCGTAAAACGAGCAGTCACCGGCAGCGATTCTGCAGGAAAGTCGACGGTTTGTTCAGCGATCTGGCGACGGTCACTGCCATCGCCTCCGGCTGTCTGCTGGAACAGTCGCACCAGTGCTGACTGGCCGCCCGCCGCCGCTCCCTGCAACGACACACTGATGTCGAAGGGATCCCCCTGATGCACATCCAGCGGAGACTGCATGCCCGCAACCCACAGATTGAGCTGCGGTTTCAGACTGCCCACTCCGGCGGCAATCAGTCGAGTCTCCGTGCGCTGAGCCCGCAGTCGGGCCGCTTCCTGTTCCAGCCCAGCATTCCCGCGACCGTCAGTGACGACGACAAGTCCCGCCAGTGTTCGTCCGGACAACTGCCCGGTCAACTGGTACACGGCTTCTCCCAATCGAGTTTCAGCGCCCTGGGGTTCCAGCAGTCGCTGCCACTGCTCAAGAGCCGCAGCACTCTCCGGTGCTCCCGACGGCTGCTGCTGCTCGTCCTGCAGTGATACACGAGTACCGGCCGGCACAGCATCAGCAGCCGCAGCTTTGGACTGCCCGCCATGCTCATCCACAAACCGCACTTCGCCGTCACTGACCACAGCCCACGGCCCACGCAGCGTTTCATCGAAGGTGTAAACTGAAACCACATGGGTCCGACTGAGTTCTGACAGCACCCCTGACCGGATCAGCTGCTGCTGCACTGACTGAGCTCGACTGACAGGCGGCTCGCCCGAATTGTTTCCGGAACCATCAGTGGCCGGCCATTTCATCGACAGCGATGTGTCGATCAGCAAACCCACGCGGGATTTTTCCGTCCGGCTGAGCTGTGTGCGGCTTTGCGGATTCAGCAGGATGAACAGCAGGCAGCACAGCACCAGCAGCCGCGGAATCAGCAGCACTGCTCGAGACAAAGGTCGCAGAAAACGGGAATCTCTGAGAGACATACGAATGGTCAGCCAGAACAGCACAGCCAGCCCGGACAGCAGCAGCAGCATACCCGGAGCGGACTCCGGCAGATCCAGCTCCGTCGTCTGAAATGTCTGGCTTTCCACAGCCAGCGTGTCGGCTGCAGCCCGACCGGATGCACTGGTCTGATCAGAAGCCGTGGCCGGAGCCTGACCTGACGTTGCCTGATTCGAAGCTGCTGACTGGCTCGGTTCAGCATTCCAGCCCGCGAATGCAGCAGTCATCGGGCGGCCTCCGGATGATAACTCAGACGCAGCGAAATCAGCTGCTCACAAACCAGCACCGCGGCCAGCAGTCCCAGCAGCACCCACCGCAGCTCGCGACCGGCACCGGAACCACCCAGGGCCGCAGCATCATCCCCCGAAATGACTCGCACATGACCGCGATCAGCACCTGTGGTGAGCGGAGCCGGGTCGGCCAGCGTTAGAGCACTCTCTGCCGCCGGAACATTCAGCACCACCGCAAGATCACCAACGGCACCATCAGGTCGAAATCGACGAACACGGTACATGCCCGGACGACCTGCCTGCGGAATCGTCAGCTGCAGTTCGGCATTTCCCCCGGTGGCTTTCGCGGCCCCCGTTACAGCCTCGGCCGGCTGCGGCTGCAATGCCTGCAGCCGCAAAAACGTCTCGGCCACGGGTTCTTCACCGGGCCCGGCTTCCGGAAGATACACTTCCACAGAATCTGTCCACTCGTCCGATGACCAGCGCAAACTGAATGGCTCGACCAGTTCACGCAGTTCAATATCCGGTACCGGCCGCTGCAGATACTGATGCATCAGCAGGTGCATGACGACATAGCCGGGTGCAGCCGGAGCTGCCGGCCAGTTGCTCCAGCGTCGTCCTGCACCCGTCAGAAATGTCAGGATGCGTCCCTCACCCAGAGCATGTTCAAAGGCCACCGGATCGCCGTTGCGCAGTCGCATCAGCGTACGCACTCCGTCCGCTCGTTCCCCGTCGTCCGGTTTCCAGTCCGACGCCGGCTGAAACCAGCGCGAAATCTGCACGGTTTCGGGAAATGGGCTGTCCGGAGCATTGTAAACCGAGAAGATCGGATGCTGTTCAAACACGGGCGTCAGAAAAGGCGTTTGTTCCTGAGCCAGCAGGTCGGTCGTCGGTGAAGCCGCCGTCTGCAGCACACCCAGAGGAAGCGGAAACAGTTTCATACCGGGCTTCCGCAAGGCCTCAGAGTACCACTGGACACTGGCCTGCTCGCCCGGAAACCATGCGATGCCGCCGCCACGCCGCACGAAATCCGCCAGAACCAGCACCAGATCGGCCGGCAGTTCGCGCACATTCAGCAGATACATGCAGTCGCTGGTCGACAAATCCCCGGCAGTCAGCGTCTGTGACGTACGGATGGCTGTGCTGAGCCCTGTCAGTGCCGGATCCGCTGCCAGTGCCGCAGAAACAAAGCCGGCGTCCTCCTGAGCCCCCTCGTCATCGACGATCAGCACAGTCCGGCGCTCGGCCACGTCCACCGCCAGCAGTCGGCGATTGTCTTCGACCAGCGGGTCGGTCTCCAGACGCACTTCCACCAGGTGCCGACCCTCAGACTCGAAGCTGAGATCATGCGGGATGAGCACTTCACTGCCCGGTTCGATATCGGGAATCAGGATGCGTCCTGGCTGCGAAGCTCCGTCCACCAGCACTGTGGCTCGCAGTCCGGCTGCCCGCACGCTGCCATGATTGCGAATCACGACCGACATTCTCCAGGGAACACCTCGGGCAGCACCCAGGGTCTCGGCGGACAATTCCCGAATCGCCACGTTACTGCGAGCATCCCGGCCGATGCGAACAATATCCACGCCGGCTTTGATGGTCCCCAAGGCTTCGAGTGCGGAGAGCACTTCCGGACGGTTGCTCCAGTCGACCGCACGAAAATCCGTCAGTACATGAACCTGCGGAGACACACTGCCATCAGCAGCCAGAATGTCCCGGGCTGCCTGCAGGGATTCAGCCAGCAGCGCCGGACGATACGAACAGGGCTGATTGCGGAGCCGCGGCATGAATTCCTGAACAAAGGCCCCGTCCAGTACCCGGTCAGACACCAGCGGTCGACGAGGATCGGAAAGCCCGAGGATCGTAACGCGAGCAGCACCGCCCTGACGACTGCCTTCCACCAGCATGGTTTCCAGAGTCACCAGGGCCGACTGAAACAGGGACTGGTCACCTTCCTGATCCCGCATCGACAGGGAATCGTCCAGCAGCACGATGTGGTGCGCACTGGCGCCACGCAGCATCAGCAGACGACCGGGATCCAGCAGCAGTCGGGCAATCAGCAGCACAAACAGCAGGACTGCCAGAATTCGCAGCAGCAGCTGGAACAGCTGTTCCAGAATCAGTCGTCGCCGATTCAGTTCTTCGCTGGCCAGCAGGAATTCCATCGCCGCGAATCGCACTGTGCGATAACGCAGACGGCTGAGAATATGAATCAGAATGGGCAGCAGCACCAGCGCAGCACCCGGCAGAAAGAAGGCCGGATTAAGAAAAAACTGCGAAAGTGCGGACATGAATCAGAACAGTCTGTACTGAAAAGTCTTCTGACGTCGGCGAGTCTGGTGGTCAGAATAGCAGAGTTTCTGCGGGATCCCACTGTGCAGCGGCAGATTCTGGCCGACAGGCTCGCTGGTTCCGAATCCGGTGGCCTGCTAATCTCCAGGACTCCGGTTTCATCACCCGTCCAGCACTCACTCTGCATTTCGCCACCGCCTATGACCGCCTCTGCCTGGCCCATTGATCAGATCCGCCGTCAGTTCCCGGGACTTTCCCGCACACTGCACGGGCGAACCGTGGCATTTTTTGACGGTCCTGCCGGCAGTCAGACGCCGGAGTGCGTGGTGGATGCCGTTTGTCACTGGCTGCGACATACCAACTGCAATCGTGGTGCAGCGTTTGCGGCCGGTAGGGAATCCGATGCGGTCATGCAGGCGGCACACGAGGCTGCAGCCGATTTCCTGAACGCCGATGATCCGGACTGTGTTGTGTTCGGACCAAACATGACATCGCTGGCGATGCTCCTGAGCCATGCATTGGCGGAACGCTGGCAGCCGGGTGACGAAATCCTCGTGACTCGCCTCGATCACGATGCCAACGTGTCACCCTGGGTCCATGCGGCTCGTGCTGCCGGGGCGACTGTGCGGCACGTCGAGCTGAGGCCGACGGACTGGACTCTGAATCTGGACGATTTTTACTCGAAGCTGTCTGCCAAAACCCGTTTTGTGGCTGTGGGCATGGCGTCCAACGCCACCGGCACCATCAATCCTGTGCGGCAGATGATCAGTGCAGCGCGGTCCGTCGGAGCCCTGACATTTGTGGATGCGGTGCATTACGCGCCGCACGGGCGAATTTCGGTCACGGATCTGGACTGCGATTTTCTGGCCTGTTCGGCCTACAAGTTCTTCGGACCTCACGAGGGGATTCTGTGGGGGCGACGGGTGCTGCTGGAAGAGCTGCGGCCATGGAAGCTGCGGCCGGCACCCGGTGTGCTGCCGGGGATGTGGATGACGGGGACGGGAGCTCTGGAAGCGATTGCCGGCACGGCTGCAGCCATCAACTATCTGGCGTCTCTGGCGGATCTGCTGCCGCAGACCTCAGACAGCCTGAATCGCCGACAAAAACTGGATCTGGTGTTTGCTGCCATTACGGAATATGAGCGGACTCTGAGTCTTGAGATGCTGGCCGGACTGCAGTCAGTCCCGGGCATCAGGATTCACGGGATTACGGATCCGCAGCAGGTGGCTGGTCGAGTTCCCACGTTTTCGTGGACATTCCCGGACTGCACTCCGCGTGCGGTGGCCGAATGGCTGGCCGAACGTGGGCTGTGTGTCTGGAACGGCAACGCGTATGCGCTGCCGTTTACAGAGGCGGCCGGTCTGGAACCGGGCGGTACGGTGCGAGCAGGAGCCCTGCATTACAACACTGCAGAAGAGATTCAGCGGCTGTCGGAAGCTTTGCGGCAGTTTCGCGGCTGAGCTCTGTGGATCAAAAATCAAATCAAAGTCAACGAAAATCCGCGCGAATGCGTACTGCACTGGGCAGGTTCTGCCTGGCACAGCGGGCGGCAGCGGGGCGGACAACATTTTTTTCGGACCACGGTTATGACCTCGGCAGTCACAGAGAACTTTCACAGTCGCCAGATGCCGCACAAGCCGCGGATCGTGGCTGTGATGCCCGCTTACAACGCCGAGACGACGCTTGAGCGTACTGTGCGTGACATTCCGGCGGGAACAGTGGACGAGATTATTCTGGTGGACGACTGCAGTCGTGACCGGACGGTGGAGGTGGCGACACGGCTGGGGCTGACGGTGATTCAGCATCAGCGGAACACGGGATACGGGGGCAATCAGAAGACGTGTTACACGGAAGCCCTGCGGCGTGGTGCGGACATTGTGGTGATGATTCATCCGGACTATCAGTATGACAGTCGAGTGATCCCTGTTGCGGCGGAGCTGATCCGTCTGGGCAACGTGGACTTTGTGATGGGTTCACGAATTCGGACGCGGGCCGAGGCGCTGGAGGGCGGGATGCCGGTGTGGAAGTACATCGCCAATCGCTGTCTGACAATTTTTGAAAACGTGGTTTTGGGTCAGAATCTGGGGGACTTTCACAGCGGGTTTCGGGCGTATCGGCGGGAGGTTCTGGAAGCGATCCCGTGGCTGCTGAACTCAGACGACTTCGTATTTGACACTCAGTTTTTGGCGCAGTCGGTGTTCTTTGGATTTCGGTTGGGGGACATTCCGGTCCCGGTGCGTTATTTTGCCGAGGCCAGCAGCATCAATTTCCGCCGCAGTACCCGGTACGGGCTGCTGACCTTGTGGGTGATGCTGCAGTTTTGTCTGAACCGGCTGGGCTTACTGCGATCGGCGATATTTCAGCGTCGGAGCGGCTGAGCGATTGTGAAGTTGTACGGCCGCCGCGATGCTGGGTCAGACGTCAGTCCCGATTGCCAAAACGGAAGACAGTCGCGGAGGATCCGTTCGACTGCTGGATTATCGCGCGGCCATGGTGATTCACGGCAGCAGCTTCCGTGCGAAGGGCGAGAGACCCTGAAGTGGGCTCGATCCCGACGACCATGCATGATCACGTGCTCCTGCCGAGATTGCAGGGGGTTATTTCGGACAAAAGGGTTCTGCCGACCCTTGCAGCCGCGACTCCGTGGCGGCTGCGTCGAGATCCAGTTCACCTAACAGCGTTTCATAACTTTCCGTGCACGCCCTCAAATTCGTATGCTCATGCCCCGTCTCAAACTGAAATCGCACCAAAATTGACACGGCGCGACGAGACATCGGCTCCGCTTCCGACAGGCGGTTCGTGGCGCGAAGTAACAAGGCAAGGTTGTTGAGACAGGTGGCGACGTGCGGGTGGTCCGGGCCGTAGCTCGCTTCAGAGATCGCCAGTGCACGACGATACAAAGGCTCCGCTTCTGACAAACGGTCCGTGTCGCGAAGTAACGAGGCAAGGTTGTTGAGACAGGTGGCGACGTGCGGGTGGTCCGGGCCGTAGTTGGATTCATAGATCGACAACGCGCGACGATACAGCGGCTCCGCTTCCGCCATACGGTTCGTGGCGCGAAGTAACTCAGCAAGGTTATTGAGGCAGGTGGCGACCTCCGGGTGGTCCGGGCCGTAGCTCGATTCATGGATCGCCAAGGCGCGACGATACAAAGG
>VFQT010001311.1_pt1 | contig 30772 bp, 32 predicted proteins | sample 3512381 | NCBI WGS metagenome assembly VFQT01 (sample SAMN10412376, study PRJNA504923) | tailings metagenome | isolation source: Relicate 2 Philex TSF3 active mining site | place: Philippines: Tuba, Benguet | collected 2017-08-29
CCGTGACATTGCGGACGTCCCTCGGTGCCGATGCCGAGGAGTCACTCGTCGGCCTGGTGGATCGATTCCCGGGAATCACCATCGCAGAAGAGCACGTGCCTCGTTCTGTCGCCGACACATGGCGAGACCATGCGTCGGTGACGACGGTCGACGATGGGTTGGTGCTCGTGCCCGCGTGGCTCCCGGCTCCGCCGTCCGGCGCAACATCGGTGCTCATCGAGCCCTTCGACACGTTCGGTCTCGGAAACCATCCGACGACGATCGGGGCACTGCGACTGGCCCGTCGTGTGGTTCCGCATGGGGCCCGTCTCCATGATCACGGCAGTGGATCAGGGGTGATCGCCGTTGCGATGGGACTCACGCACGGGTGTCGTCTGAGTGCCGACGACATCCACCCGGGTTCGCGTGATGCCCTGCGTCACAACTGTGCGATCAATGGGGTGTCAGAACCGACATGGCACGAGGGTCTTCCGCGGGAGACGGTCGATGCCGTCGTGGCGAACATCCTCGCACCCGTTCTTCGCGACCACGCGTCGTCGATTGCTGGCGTTCTGGAGCCCGGGGGATGGGCGATTCTGTCGGGGATGCGAGTCGATCAACTCGGCGGGGTCGTCGACCGTTATGCGGACTTCGACGTCGTGCACACCGAGATCATCGACGGATGGATCTCGGTGGCTCTGTCGAAGAGGTGAGGGAAGTCGCCCGAACTCAGGAGATGTTGCGCGCCCTCACGCCGATGGGTGCGATGAGGCGGAATCCGGCGGCGTGCCGTTCCTCCTCGGATTCTCCGCCCCAGAATCCGTATTCCCGATTGCGTCGGGCAAAGTCACGACATTCGTCCATCACGACACATGTGTGGCATACCGCTCTCGCCTGGGCCTCGCGACGCTCACGAGCCTGGGGGCGTTCTGCGGGCGGCGGAAAGAAGATCTCGCTCAGACCTTTGCACTCAGCGAGAGCCGACCATGTCGTGTCGTCCCAGTCCCGAAATGCGAACAATTCTCCGAGTGCCATACGTCCCCCAACTCCGGCTTTCACTCATGATGGCCGATAATTGACCAGCCGGTCAATTCCCTCGGCTTGACATCTTGTCAATGAGCCCGTCCGGTCGGCCGAACGGATCAGGCGCCAGTCACCACAGAGCGCACACCCTCGACGAACCGACTGACATCGTCGGCGGTGGTGTCCCACGATGTCATCCAGCGCACCTGACCACGGTTCACGTCCCAGTCCCAGAAGAAACTCCACTCCTGCAGCACCGACTTGTGCGCAGGGGAGAGGAGCGGGTAGACGCTGTTGACGTCCGGGGGCGTCATCCCCAGGCTGTGGATGTCGGCGAGCGCGTCGTACAGGTCGCGCGCGCGCTCGTTTGCAGTGGTCGCCGTGGTTATCCACAGACCGTCACGGAGTGCCTCCACGAATTGGGCCGACGCGAAGCGCATCTTCGAGGGCAGTTGGGTGAACTGCTTGCGCAGGTACTCGGCTCGGGGAGCGAGACCGGGGCGGAGCAGTACTGCCTCGGCGTGGAGCATCGCGTTCTTGGTGCCGCCGAACGACACCGCATCGACGCCGGCCCCGAACGTCATTGCGCGGAAATCATCGGGCCGACCACCGGCGGCGGCCACGGCATTGGCAATTCGCGCGCCGTCCAGGTGCACACGAAGCCCGGCATCGTGGGCCGCAGAACAGATGTCGGAGATCTCGGTCGCCGTGTATGTCGTGCCCAGTTCCGTCGCTTGGGTGATCGACACCACGCCCGGCTGCACGTGATGAACATTCCCGAGTGCGTGGAGGAGGGGAGCCAGGTCGGTGGCGCGCAGTTTGCCGTCGGGGGTGGAGACATCTTGGAGCTTGACCCCGAGGATTTTCTCCGGAGCTCCGGTCTCGTCGACATTGATGTGGGCGTTCGCACTGCACACGACAGATTCGCCGGGCTTCAGGAGACTTCCCAGAGCGACCACATTTGCTCCCGTCCCGCCGAACGTGAACAACACATCGACATCGAGGTCGCACAACTCACGAAACAGGGCGACGGCCTCACGGGTGTGAGGGTCGTCGCCATAGGCACGAACGTGGCCGTCGTTCGCTCGTTCGATGGCGTCCAGATACCGAGGATGGATCCCACTGAAGTTGTCGCTCGCAAAACTCGTGCGAGGTGGCGGCACATGCATCGTTGCGATGCTAGACCCGTCTAGAGTTTCGTCATGACGAAAAAGGGCCAGATGCCTGGCGAGCGGGGAAGCATGCCGCCGACGGACCGTCGATGCAGGTGGTGCCGGATCACCCTCCAGGCCGCCACAGGTCCGGGACGACCACGGGAGTTCTGCAGCCAAAGATGCCGCCAATGGGACTGGGTGTCGCGTCAACGTGCCGAAGAACTGAGCCTGTCCGAGAACGAATTGGTGGTGGCACGAGCCGAACTCGACGACCTGAAGGATCGTCTGTACGTGTTGCAGTGCGCCGTCGATGATGCGCGCCGGGATCTCGCTGCACCGCGTCAGACCGTCAAGAGCCTGCACGAGATTCTCGACTGGGTCATCGAGGCCGCTGAGTCGGTGACGACCACCGACATCCGTACCGGCCTCGGGTCTCACTTGCGCCCATAATCTCCGTTATGTAATTCACGAAGATGAATCCGGACATGTGTTTTAGGGTGCGCTCATGCCTGGACTCTCCCGTCATTCGCTCCCGACCACTGGCATGGACCCACAGTCCGTCCTGGCGTCAATGGAACAGTTGCGGTCCGACGATGTGCGATGGCGCGACGGTCGGGCGTTCTCTCTCGCCTACTCCGCGGGGGCCGAGGCGCTCGCGCTCGCCGAGGAGGCCTATCGGCGCTTCAGTGGCGAGAACGCTCTGAATGTCGGCGCATTTCCCTCTCTCCGGTCGATGCAACAAGACGTCGTCGACATCGTTTCCGAGTGGTGCCACGCCCCGAACACTGCCGCAGGCTTCATGACGTCCGGCGGTACAGAGAGTCTCGTTCTCGTGGTGAGAGCTGCCGTGAGACGGGCTGCACGAGAAGGTCGTGTTCCGGTTCGGCCGAACATGGTGCTCCCGGCCTCGGCTCATGCGGCACTCGACAAAGGGGGCGATTACTTCGGCGTCGAGGTGCGTCGAGCCGCGGTCGGCGACAACTGGCGAGCCGACATCGGGGCGATGGCGTCGCTGGTCGACGATGACACGATTCTGGTCGTCGGGTCAGCCCCGCAGTACCCGCAAGGCGTCGTCGACCCGATCCCCCAGATCGCAGAGTTGGCCGCATCGGTCGCAGCCAACTGTCATGTGGATGCGTGCATGGGTGGCGTGGTCCTCCCCGCTCTCGAACGTCAGGGACTCGAAGTGTCTCCGTGGGACTTCCGCGTCGATGGTGTCACGTCGATCTCTGTCGATCTTCACAAGTACGGCTACACGTCCAAGGGCGCAGGCGTCCTCCTTCATCTCGACAAGCAGCGCAGGGCTGACCAGACGTTCTTCACTGACAACTGGCTGGGCGGTGCCTACGGATCATCGGGAATCTTGGGCACGAAATCGGGTGGGCCGATCGCCTCTGCATGGGCTGTGATGCACCACCTCGGCAATGCGGGCTACGACCGTCTTGCACGCATCTCCGTTGACTCTGCGAGGGCGATCGCCGGCCACGTCGACGCCCACCCAGCCCTCGTGTTGCGAGCTCGACCGGACACCACTCTCCTCTCCTTCGGCGTCGCAGACGAGAATCGTCATGACGTATTTGCCATTGCCGACGCACTCGGGCGCCGCGGCTGGTACGTCGACCGCCAAGGTCCTCCGCCGAGTATCCATCTCACCGTGAATGCCGTCCACGAGTCGCTCGTGGAGACCTTTCTCGATGACCTCGATGACTCGATCAGGGAGTCTGAGGGGGCATCTGGAGGCGCCGGGGCTTACGCCACCACCGACTAGGATTCCGGAGAAACACCCACGTGGGAGAGCGCATTCCGACGAGGAATGCCGCCGAAGGAGCAACCGCCCCGGAATCTCTCAGGCACGAAGGACCGCGGGGGTGCACACACGCTGGAAAGAGAGGGCTCGCCCTCCGCCGACGGGGAAAGCCGGTTCGCCGGTGAAGCTCTCAGGCAAGCACGACAGCGGGGGCGCCGAGAGAAAAGGCGTGACCCCCATGAACAGTGCACCCCACCCACTCACCCGACCTGGGTTCGCCGATGATCACTTCGCTCTCCGGCATCTCGGCCTCAGCGACGAGGAACGTCGCACCATGCTCGATGCCATCGGGGCGTCTTCGGTGGAGCAACTCCTCGAGGAGGCCGTTCCCGCGGCCATCAGGCTGCGCGAGAGTCTCGCTCTGCCGGATCCACTCCCCGAGCACGAGGTTCTCGACGCGCTGCGCTCGCGGTTCGCGGGTGTTGTGCGTCGTCGATCCTTCATCGGGCAGGGTTACTACGGAACCCGCACTCCCCCTGTGGTGTTGCGCAACGTTCTGGAGAACCCGGCGTGGTACACGGCCTACACGCCGTACCAGCCGGAAATCAGTCAGGGGCGTCTCGAGGCCCTCCTCAACTTCCAGACGATGATTTCCGAACTCACCGGTCTCCCGTTGGCGAACGCGTCGCTCCTCGACGAGGCAACGGCGGTTGCCGAGGCGGTGACCATGGCGAGGCGTGTGTCGCGATCGACCTCTGACACGGTGGTCGTCGACGAGAACACACATCCCCAGACTCTCGCCGTTCTCCGCACCCGGTGCGAACCGGTGGGAGTCGAGGTGCGTGTCGCACCACTGTCTGCCATTGCCGACGTTGCGTGCTTCGCTGCCGTCGTGTCGTGGCCTGGCAGCGACGGCGAGTTGCCCGATGTGGACCTCGTGCGACAGGTGACGTCGGCACTCACGACCTCCGGTGCGATCTCCATCGCGACGACCGACCTGCTCGCCTGCACGCTCGTGGTACCGCCGGGTGAGCTCGGTTTCGACATTGCTGTCGGGTCGTCGCAACGATTCGGTGTTCCGCTCGGTTTCGGCGGTCCCCATGCCGCATTCATGGCCACGCGCGACCAGCACGCTCGCGCGCTTCCCGGTCGGCTCGTGGGTGTCAGCACCGACACCGAAGGACGCCCAGCCCTTCGTCTCGCACTGCAGACGCGCGAACAGCACATCAGACGCGAAAAGGCCACCTCGAACATCTGCACGGCGCAGGTGTTGCTCGCGAACATCGCCGGCATGTACGGGGTGTGGCACGGACCCGAGGGACTCACCACCATCGCCGCACGCGTGCACGCTCACGCGTGTCGGGTGGCGCGCTCGCTCTCGAACGCCGGTTTCTCGGTGCGTCACCGGTCGTTCTTCGACACGGTCGCCCTCGACGGTGTCGACGCCGACGACCTCATCGCCACCGTGCGACGGGCGGGGTTCGACATCCGACGTCTCGGGCCCACAGCCGTCAGCCTGAGCCTCGACGAAACGACGACCGACGACGAGGTCACGGAGCTGTTGTCGGCATTCGGTGTACGAGCGGTCGCAGATGCCGATACCACGATCGCAGGAGCGCACAGGCGGACGACACCGTTCATGGACCAAGCGGTGTTCTCGTCGCACAAGACAGAGCACGAGATGTTGCGATACTTGCGACGTCTGGCCGACAAGGATCTCGCCCTCGATCGCACCATGATCCCGCTCGGATCGTGCACCATGAAGTTGAACGCGACCACCGAGATGATCCCCGTGACATGGCCGGAGTTCGCCGACGTGCATCCCTATGCGCCGGAGGATGAGACCGCGGGAATGCGCCAGGTCATTCGTGAACTCGAAGAGATGCTGTGCGCGGTCACCGGCTACGACGCAGTCAGTCTCCAGCCGAATGCCGGGTCACAGGGAGAATTCGCCGGCCTCCTCGCCATTCGCGCGTACCACCGGTCACGAGGCGACGACCGTCGCACGATCTGCCTCATTCCCGACAGTGCACACGGCACCAACGCCGCGAGCGCAGTCATGGCAGGAATGCGTGTCGTCGTGGTGCGCTGCGACGACGACGGCAACGTCGACATCTCGGACCTCACCCAGAAGGCAGCCGCGGCCGGTGAAGAACTCGCGGCGATCATGGTCACGTATCCGTCGACACACGGCGTCTTCGAGGAAGGCATCGGCGAGATCTGCCGGATCGTCCACGATCACGGTGGACAGGTCTATGTCGACGGTGCCAACTTGAACGCACTGGTAGGAACCGCACAGCCCGGAGTGTTCGGCGCCGACGTGAGCCATCTCAACCTCCACAAGACGTTCTGCATCCCGCATGGAGGGGGCGGGCCGGGCGTGGGGCCAGTTGCGGTTCGGTCGCATCTCGCTCCGTTCCTTCCGGGTGATCCCCTCGCCGACGACCAACCGGTCGGCCCGGTGTCGGCGGCACGTTGGGGCTCGGCGGGCATCCTCGGGATTCCCTGGGTGTACATCTCGATGATGGGCGCCCACGGACTGCTCCAGGCCACTGCCGATGCGATCCTTGCGGCCAACTACGTCGCAGCACGTCTCGACTCGGCCTTCCCGGTGCTCTACCGCGGAGCAAACGGGCGCGTCGCACACGAGTGCATCCTGAACGTCGGTGCCGTCTTGAAGGGAACCGGTCTCACCGTCGATGACGTCGCGAAACGCCTCATGGACCATGTCATCCATGCGCCCACGATGAGCTTCCCGGTGGCCAACACACTGATGGTGGAGCCGACCGAGAGCGAATCACTCGCCGAGATCGATCGCTTCTGCGAGGCAATGTCGAGCATTCGTTCCGAGATCGATGCCGTCGCCAGTGGCGCTCTCGATGCCGAGGCCTCACCCCTGCGTCATGCACCCCACACGGTGGAAGACATCGCCGGCGAATGGCGTCGTTCTTACTCGCGCAACGAGGCGCTGTTCCCGATTGCCGGGCTGCGTCGCCGCACGTACTTCCCTCCTGTGTCCAGAATCGACGCAGCCCACGGGGACCGCAATCTGGTCTGCACCTGTGAGCCCATCGAGGCATACGCTGAGGCGCTCGAGACCGCTGCGACGTGATCGGGAGTCAGGTGAACGACGAGAACCGAGAGACCACATCCGAGAAGGGCACCGACCCGACCGGCAACGCATCGAATCCGATCGAACAGGTCCTTCGTTTGCTTGCCGTACTCGATCCGGTGGAGACGGCGAGGACAGCCGTCGACACGTCACGGCGATCAGTGGAGGCGATGTTGTCGGTGCTCGAGAACCTGGCCGGGACACTCGACAACCTGAATCGCACGACCAGTCGGGTCAACGCGCTGCTGGACGACATCGAGGAACCGTTGCGGCGGGTGATGCCCCAACTCGGCACAGCGCTCGGGGCGATGGCGACCCTCGGAGACGCGGCGACGCAATTGGCAGACATCGGCCGGAAACTGTCTCCACTCGCGGCGTTGGCCGACAACGCTGGTGGCCTGTTCGGCCTGAGGACATCGAAGCCGGCGCAGGCGCCTAACGTCGACCCAGGAACGGCGTAGGCGACACCCGGCCGGGCAGAGTCGAGCCACGGACGTCGAGAACCACGTCGTCGCCGATCACGACCGACGGCTCCACCAGAGCGAGCGCCACGCAAGTGCCGAGGCTCGGAGCGAAATTGCCGCTCGTCACGACACCGATCGTCTCTCCCGCCGGAGACTTCACCACTGTTCCCTCGCGCGCGGGACGACGACCTTCGATGGTGATGCCACGCAGGATGCGCCTCGGACCTGCGGCCTTCTCGGCCGCGAGAGCCTCGCGACCACGGAACGACGGCTTCGACCACGCCACCACCCATTCGAGATCTGCCTGGAGAGGCGTGATGCCCGGTCCGAGTTCGTGACCGTGCAGAGGCAGTGCCGCCTCCAGCCGCAACGTGTCTCGCGCACCGAGCCCGGCCGGGACACAGCCCGCATCGACGAGAGACGACCAGACCGAGGATGCAGCCGAGACCGGAACGGCGATCTCCAGGCCGTCCTCGCCGGTGTACCCGGTTCCGGCCACGGTGCACTCCGCCCCGTCGATCGTTACGCGAGCAACTCTGAAGCGACGCACGGCCGCAGCCTCGGCACTGACGCGTGCCGTACGTTCGCGAGCCTCCGGCCCCTGGACGGCAAAAATGCACCTCGACGACGTCGTGTCGGTGCCCCCGATGGCCGACGTCACGCCGTCGGTGTTCGAAGCGTTCGGCATCACGTCGAATACGTCGTCGTCGATCCACCACACGATGATGTCGTCGACCACCGACGCATCACGCTCGTCGAGCAGGTGCGTGTACTGCGCACGCCCCGGGCCGATCTTGGTGAGATCGTTCGAGAGCGTCGCTTGCAGACGATCGAATGCACCGGGTCCTTCGACGCGAACGGTACCGAGATGCGAGACGTCGAAGATCGCGGCAGCGGTTCTGCACGCCTGATGTTCGGCCAGAGTGCCGGTCGGGTACGAAAGTGGCATCTCCCAGCCGCCGAAGGGAACCATCTTGGCCCCCGCCTCCCGATGGAGTGCGTCGATCGCCGAATGTTTCACGTCAGACCGCGGCTGCCGTGTCGCCGTCGCTGTCTCCCGAATCTTCCGGCGCCGGCGCGATCGAGACGATACGTCGGTCGACCTCGTCGCGCACGCCCGACAGCGGCAGAACGTTCAGTACGCCTTGTCCGTGACGGACGACGTCGATCAGGTCGTCCCCGTCACACAGCACCACACTCGACCCGTTGATCACGATGTGCGCGGACGAGATGTCGGTGTCGACATGGTCCCTGAGGTAGGAGAACACTTCCCTGATCGCTGTGAGTTTGATGCCCGCGTCGAGCAACTGCTTGACCACCTTCAACTCGAGGAGGTCGCGGTACGTGTAACGACGCCTGCTCCCGCTGCCGGCCGCATCGACCGCAGAAGGTCTGACGAGATCGGTTCGCGCCCAGTAGTCGAGGCGTCGGTACGTGATCCCGACGATCTCGGCAGCCTGCGTCCCACTGAATGTGTCCATGTCGACCCCGGCGACCCTTCTCCACGTCTGGTAACTACGCGGATGTAAGACGCTAGAGCCGGCCCCTGCGGGCGTCAACCCTCGAAATCTTCGGGCGAGATGTTCTCGATGAAACTCTTGAATTCATCGAGAATCTCGTCGTCGCCGGCCTGGTCCTGTTCCTCGGGCTCCCCCACCTCGTCGAGCAGTTCGTCCAGTGCATAGACCGGACAATGGGCCCTCAGTGCCAGGGCAATGCCATCCGACGGGCGGCAGGAGATGATTGTCTCGTCGCCCCCGGCCTGGGAGAGGACGAGATCGGCATGATACGTGCCCTCGGTCACCCGGGTGAGAACAACGCGACTGACCTCCACCCCGATTCGCTCCAGAGCCAACACGAAGAGGTCGTGGGTCATCGGTCGTGGCGTCGTCTCTCCGTCGAGTGCCGACTTGATGGCGGCCGCCTCCGGGGCGCCGATGTAGATCTCGAACTGCCGCCGTGGGCTCTCGACCTCCCGCAGCGTCACCACGGGCGCATTTGCCATGCGATCGATACGTACACCTCGAACGGACAGGGATCTCACCACGACTCGCTATCTCTGGTCTGTCAGCCGGGTCGTCTCACGCATCAAAAGCGCGGCACGAAGTTCGCTTCCCAACTCGATGAACTCGGCCAACATGCCGAGCGCCTCCTCTCGAGCCGCAGGATTGCGTTGGCGAAGGAGAGGGAGTATCCGTTGTTCGAAGAGCCCGAGTTCGCGATCGGCCGACGACTTCCAACCACGGAGGTGGCGCACCTCCACACCCAGTTCCTTGAAACGTGCCGCGATACGTGCGATGTCGGAAGAGTGAGCGTCGAAGAACGTCGTGTCGCCGACGTCGTGGCCACTCACGAGTCCTGCCTTCTCGAGATCGGAGAGGAATTCGGCGTCGATCGACGTCGACCGGACGAGATCGTCACGCGGGATCGACTCGGTGTTCTCAGCATGCTTCATTGCTTCACGCCGGGCGTCCTTGTTCGCAACTGCAGGCGGGATGTCCTGCTCGGGTGCGCGCGGGCGAGGGACGGCGGCCCTCGCTGCCGGGTGAGCACTCGTGGTGATGTCGTGGACGAGCCCGAGTTCCCTGCTCACGTCGCCCGACGGGTCGACGGTCTCTCCGCTGTCGTCGCCCAATTTGTCCTTGATGATCCGCAGCGGCAGGTAGTTCTCCCGTTGCTCGCGCAGGATGAACCTGAGTCGCTCCACCTCCTGGTCGGTGAACTTCCGGTAACCCGACGGTGTTCTCTCGGGCTGGATGAGCCCCTGGCTCTCGAGGAACCTGATCTTGGAGATCGTGACGTCCGGAAACTCCTCGAGCAGGAGTGCGAGAACCTCTCCGATCGACCTGTAGTCACGTTCGGTCGTCACATGTCCCCCGGTGATTCCAGGTACACGAGCCTGAACTTCCCGATCTGCAGTTCGTCTCCCTGGCTCAGTTCGGCGACGTCGACGCGACGTTGGTTGACGTACGTTCCGTTGAGAGAACCCTTGTCGCTCACGACATGGACACCCTCCGTCTCGTTGATCTCGCAGTGATGCCGCGAGACGGTGATGTCGTCGAGTTCGATGTCGTTCTCCGATCCCCGGCCGATTCGCGTGGACCCGGATCCGATCACGAAATGATGACCCTCGTCCTCGCCCCCTCTGATGACGAGCAGTGCCGTCCCTTCCGCGATCCCGCCGAGGTCGACCTGCACGTCGTCGGAAGGTCCGGGGGCATCCTGCAATGGATCGACCTTGGCGAGAGTGATGGTGCGCTCATCGAGACGATCCAGCACGCTGCCACAGGCTGAGCAGAAAGCCGCGCCAGGTGGGTTCCGGTGCCCGCAGGAGTTGCAGAAAACGTGGGACACGGCCCGTCAGGCCCCGATCAGAGCCTCGTAGTCGGAGGCAGACATCAGATCGCCCGGCGCGTCACCACTCATTGTGATCTCGCAGATCCACCCGTCGCCGTACGGGTCGGAGTTGAGGAGTTCCGGCCGATCGCGGAGCATCTCGTTGATGCTCGACACTGTTCCGCTCACCGGCGCGTACACGTCGTTGACGCTCTTCGTGCTCTCGATCTCACTGAACGAATCTCCCGAGCCGACTGTCGATCCCACATCGGGAAGCTGCACGAACACAATGTCACCGAGAGCGTCCTGGGCGTAGTCGGTGATACCGATCCGGGCGACTCCGCCCGAGATGCGGACCCATTCGTGGTCCTTGGTGTACTTGAGGTCGGACGGAGTGCTCACTCGTCCAACGGTAGTGCCTCGGGTCGCCGGTCCGACGCCATGTGCGCCCGGACCAGAGGCAGATACTCGAAGAAAGTGAGCCACGACAGGATGATTCCGGGTACTCCGACGGCCCAGCCAGCGACACCGATGACCATCCACGCTCCGCCGACAGAACCCAGCGTGATCCACGGCACCGCACAGAGCAGCGCGAACGTGGCGAGTTTTCCGCGTCGGGTCACATCGAAGCGCTCCATGCCCAGGAGCGTTGCCGCGACCATCACGAGTCCGATTGCCGCTTCGCGAGCCACGACGAGAACACCGAACCAGAGCGGAAACGCGCCCTGCCACATCACGGCGCCGATCCCCACGAGAAACACGAGCCGGTCGGCAACCGGATCGAGAACCTTGCCGAACTCGCTCACCTGACCGGTCTTGCGGGCGAGCCACCCGTCCACCCAGTCGGTCGCGCCGAGGAAGCCGAGGAGGAATCCGGCCGCGACGATCTCGTCGTCACCGACCAAGGACACGTACCACGGCAACAGACAGAGCCTCACCATGGTGACGGCATTCGGCCACGTGAACAACGACTTCGCCGTGAACACTTCCTTCCACGCCACACCCGAAGGGTAGTCGGCGTCCGTCGGCGCTGGACCGCTCGGTTAGTGTCGCGCCGTGGAACCAACACTGTCAGGACGGACCGCGTTCGTCACCGGTGCCGGATCTGGCCTCGGAGAGGAGATCGCACGTCGTCTCGCGGCCGACGGTGTCACGGTGGCCGTCAACGATCTCGACCGCTCGGCGGCCGAGCGCGTTGCCGACGAGATCGGCGGACAGTCGTTCGTGTTCGACGTCTGTGACGCGCCCGCCTTCGACGCCGCTGTCGACACGTTCGCATCGAGAACCGGTCGTCTCGACATCCTTGTCAACAACGCCGGCATCGCCCCGAGGGACGTCGCCGCAAAGATCGAACGGCAGGTCGCCAACTCGGTGCGACGGATGTCGGGCGACGTGTCCGACTGGGAACCGATGAACCACGTCGTGGATCTCTCCGATGACGACTGGGATCGCATGATCCGCGTGCATCTCTACGGCGCCTTCCACGGATGCCGCGCCGCACTGCGTCACATGACCCCGCGGCGGACGGGACGAATCGTGAACATGTCGTCGGTCCTCGGTCTGCGACCGGCCGCCGGAGCGCCGCACTACTCTGCTGCCAAGGCCGCGATCATCGCACTGACGAAGTCAGTGGCCGACGAGGTCGCCCCGCTCGGCATCAACGTCAATGCAGTCTGTCCGGGCTACATCGACACTCCGCTGCTCGATCCGTTCGGAGCGCAGATGAAGGCGGGAATTGTCACGCGCATCGGAAAGGGACGCATGGGCACTGCATCCGACATCGCAGAGATGGTGCGGTTCCTGTGTGGCCCCGAATCGGAGTACTGCACCGCAGAGGTGTACCCCGTGACCGGGGGGTACACGGGATGACCACGCTCTTCTCCCGCATCATCTCCGGCGAGATACCCGGAACCTTCGTGCATCGCGACGACGTTGCGGTGGCGTTCATGACAATCAACCCGATCACCGACGGACATGTGCTCGTCGTGCCGAGGGAAGAAGTAGACCAGTGGACCGACCTCGACCCGGTGGTGGCGCGCCATCTCTTCGATCTGGCCGCCTGTGTCGGCAACGCACAGAAGCGAGCCTTCGGGTGCGAACGCATCGGCTTGGTCATTGCGGGCTACGAGGTTCCTCACTGTCACCTGCACGTCATTCCCACCAACTCACTCGCCGACCTGAGTTTTGCGAACGCGGCTGTGTCGGTTGAGAGGACCTTGCTGGAGGCAAACGCCGCCAGGATCATCGCTGCCCTCTGAGCAGCCGGCCGACGACGACCGAGTCATGGCATCAGTCGAACAGTGGCCCGAGAGACTCCTTGGTGCCCTCTCCTGCCTCTGGCCAGGGATCGATCAGATGTGGTCCGTTGTTGCGGACCGAGTTGACCGAATCGGAGACCCGTCTCGGGGCGAGCGACGGTGCCGCTGCAGCAACCACGGTGTCGACGTCTTCGTCGCCGGTCAACCAACCGATGGCCGTCGTCGCATCGACCTGAACTGGTGACCGATCGTGGATGTCGGAAAGATCGGCGCCGCTCTCCTTCGTCAAGACGGCGCAAGTGGCGAGCCCGTCGAGGATCGACGGACGGCTCCACAGCGAGAGGCACAGCATGAGGTGGCCGTCGCGTCTCGGCACGAAATAGGCCTTCTTGTGGTGGGGATCGCTGCGGTCCCATTCGTAGAACCCGTTCATCGGGACGAGACATCGGTTGCCTCTCACGAGGTTCCGGAAGGTCGGCTTCTCGCGCACGGTCTCCGACCGGGCATTGACGAGCGCCTGCCCTTTCGGTGGCTCCTTCGCCCAGGTCGGGACGAGACCCCATCGCATGGCCTCCACGATGATCTCATCGCCGTCCACCCGCACGACGGGAACGAGACGGGTGGGTGCGACGTTGAAGTCGTCGCACAACACGGTGTCCGCACTCATCTCGGGCCGCGAGAGCCCGGCAGCGACAGCAGCAGGACCGATCTCATCGAGGAGCGCACCCATCGTGAACGACCCGACGAACCGACCGCACATCTCAGATCGTCGATTCCGACCGGTTCGCGCCCTGCCGTCGCCGTCGAGAGACGACCTCGACGACCCCCACCGTTGCGACCGCCAGCAACGCAACAGCAACGGACGAGGTCGACAGCGGCGACACGAGAGTCGTTGCGATATCACCCACTGCCGAGATCCACGTCTCATCGTCGACCATCGCCTCGAGCCGTCGTGGCACCTGCCGTGCAATGACCCATGTCGACGCCGTCGACGCCACCACAACGGCCGATGTCACCCAGACACGTGCACGCCGTCGACGGACTGCTATCGCCGCAAGAGTGGTCATCGTCGCTGAGACGGCCAACGCGACCCATGTCAGGATCCGCGCCGACGACACCCACGACCGAACCTCGGACATGTCGGGACCATCACCTCCTTCGCGGAGGACTTCGACCGACGACAGACCGTCGGGGAGATCGAACCCCAGTGCCTTTTCGAGCGTGGACGCCTGCTCCTCCGGTGACGCGTCACGGTCGACAGCCGGTACGGGTGGGGACTCCGGCCACGCACCCGACTCCTGGAGGCTCTGGAACAGCGCCGTCGCGGCAGGAACGAGGTTCAGTCGAACGGCGATCTCGGCCTCGCCGCGACCAGTCGTCGCTGATTCGACAATTGCTCTGTGCATCTCCACGAGAGCCTCGGTGAAGGCTGTGCGAACAGGGTCAGACGACGCCACCGCCAGACTCCGTTCTCTGATCTCTTCGGTGATCGTCATGTCGAGTTTCTCGGCCTCGTCCTTCAGGGCTTCGGGCACACGCGACGCGAACGAGATGTTCTGGTCGTAGAGATCGACCAACTCGTTGCCGAGGTGGACACCGACGGCCCTCACGACATCGGGCGAGTCCATGATCCGAGCGACGTAGAGCTGCGAAGCAGAGGAGTCGAGGAGCACGGCTCGGCTCCAGATTCCGATCGCTCCGACGGTCGCCGAGACCACGGCGACGAGCGCTGCCAGGACGACGGCAAACACCCGGAGCGGTTTCGTCGTGCGTGTCGCCGCGCTGTCGTTCACGGACGACACGCTACGCCCACGAACACATGTGGTCGGGCTGGCGGGATTTGAACCCACGACCTCTTGTCCCCCAGACAAGCGCGCTAACCAAGCTGCGCCACAGCCCGAATAAATGAGATGCTACCGCTCAGACCATCTCGTCGACAGGGAACACCTCACACGAAGATGTCGACGACCCTCCACCCGAGATAGGCAACGAGGAGCACGACGAGCAGTTTGAAGTGCCACGGAGCCTTCTCCTCACCGGCGAGTTCTTTCAGGTCGAGATCGCTCCCGAGACGGCGACCGGACAACGAGTAGTGCTCCGGTGCTTCTCCGCACGTCGGACACCGACCGTCCTCTGTCATCGACGACGGCGCCATGTACTTCGCACACGGCTCGCACCACGGCACCGTCAGTCGCCCTTTCTGCGGACACGCAACTTCAACGGAGTCGACCCGAAACCGAATGCTTCCCTGATGGAGCGCTCGAGGTACCGGAGGTATGGCTGAGGAAGTTCACGGTTCACGAACAACGTGAACGTCGGCGGGTCGGCTGCTCCTTGCACCGCGAAGAGCGCCCGTGCTCCCCCGCCCGCCGGCTGTCGTTGCTGCGCTTCTGCGATCACTCGGTTCACGTCACGGGTCGGGACCTTGCGGTGGTACTGCTCGATGGCTTCCTGGAGCACCGGGCGCAGCTTGTGGACACCCTTTCCGGTGAGAGCTGAGATCTTCAGGACCGGTGCATCGTCGACGAAGTACAGCATGCGCGCGAGCTGGGCCTCCACCTCACGACGCTGCTCCGACTCGAGAAGTTCCCACTTGTTGAGAACGATGAGAATCGGGCAGCCGGCGGCATCGACGCGCTCTGCAAGCCGTTGATCCTGGCTCGTCACCCCGATCGTTGCGTCGATCACGAGCATCGCCACGTCCGACTCGTCGATTGCCCGCAGCGCCCTCACCAGCGAGTAGTACTCGGCGGAGTCGTCGATCTTGCTGCGCCGTCGCATTCCGGCGGTGTCGACGAAGACCAACGGTCCGTCGTCGGTCTCCACGAGAGTGTCGACCGCATCGCGCGTGGTTCCCGGCATGTCGTGGACGACCGATCGTTCTGCCCCCACGAGTCTGTTGAACAGAGTGCTCTTGCCGACGTTCGGACGCCCCACGATGGCGACACGCGGGGCCCCAGGGTCGCGTTCGGTGGTCGGTTCGGCTGCTTCGGACGGTTCCTCGGGTTCTGGCAGCTCGGCCACAACAAGATCGAGGAAGTCTCCGCTGCGACGACCGTGGAGCGCAGACACCGGATGAGGCTCACCGAAACCGAGTCTCATGAATTCCCAACGCTCTTGTTCGCGGCGTTCGTTGTCACTCTTGTTCGCAGCGAGAATCACCGGGCGACCGCAGCGCCTCAACCATTCGGCAACGGCCTCGTCATCGTCCGTGATCCCCACCGACGCATCGACCATGAAGATGACCAGATTTGCCTCACGCACGGCATCTTCGACCTGTCTCGACACTTTCTCGTCGAGTTCCGTACCCCGGGGCATCCATCCGCCGGTATCGACGAGCCAGAAATCGACCCCGAGCCACGATGCCCTGCGTGTGTGGCGGTCGCGAGTGACTCCGGGACGGTCCTCCACGATTGCGGCCTGTTCGCCCACGACGCGATTGAACCAGGTGCTCTTGCCGACGTTCGGTCGGCCGACGATCACGACGGTGGGAAGTGACTCAACGGACATGTTCGACCAACCTGTCGCCAGGCTCGGCCTTGCCGAGTCCGTCGAGGAAACGACGCAATGCTCCGCCGGTGGGAGGAAGCACCACCAGGTCGTGATCCCGTGCGAGATCGTCGATGTGGACGTCGTCGAGGAACCTTCCGTCGTTCAGGCACACGTCGGGAATCACGTACAGCCGACCATCGACACGACCTTCGAGATGCGATCTGATGTCTCCTCCGGTCATCAATCCGGCCACGGCCGTGTTGCCGGCGAAATGGGTGTTGTCGACGGTCTCCACCGACACGTGTCCGAATCCGGCCGACAACAGGGCCCGCCCGATGACCGGTGCCGCATAGGCGCCCGTGAGGATCGAGACGGGCTTGTCACGGTCGCGCTTCTGTGTTCGGGTGCGTGAGATCATCACGGGCGACTCCCGACCACCCGGCCTGAGAGCAGTGTCTGCGGCGGGATTCGCCGCGCGCACATACGACGTGCGGTCCACGCTGGCGAAGAAGCCTCCGTCGCGTTCCCTCTCCACGGGTGCAGGCGACGAGAAATCGTCCAGGAACGACCGCACCAGACCGATGCCGTCCTCGAGCATGGAGAACTCGCCGTATTCTTCTGTCGGCGGTACGTCGAGGTCTGCCACGAGGTACAACTCGTCTGCCGCGTGGAGCACCTTCCTGCCGGTCAGTTCCGTCCACAGGGACGCCCATGCGCGCACCTGCCCGACAGCCCGCCGTGCCTCGTCAGCGGTGTGCACGCGCATGCGTTCTTCGGTGTTGTGTCGCGAGAGGCCGAGTGGAACGACCGCCACCGACTCGAGCGACGGCATCTCCTCCAGCAAGCGCGCGAAGGTGTCGTCGAGAATCGTCCCGTCGTTCACCCCGGGGCACAGCACGATCTGGGCCTTGACGGCGATGCCGTGCTTCATCAACTCCTTCGCCCATCTCAGGCTGAAACCGCCCCGGTCGTTGCGGAGCATCTCGGCCCTCGTGCGCGGTGCGGCGGCGTGGACACTGACATGGAGCGGTGACAGTCGCTCGTTCACCACGCGCTCAGCATCTGCCTCGGTGAATCGTGTCAGGGTCGTGAAATTCCCGAAGAGAAAACTCAGCCGGTAGTCGTCGTCCTTCAGGTAGAGACTCCGCCGCATTCCCTTCGGCAACTGATAGATGAAACAGAACTCACAGTGGTTGTCGCACGTCTGCACCCTGTCGAAAACGGCGCTCGAGATTCCTGCCCCGAAGGTCTCCCCCGCCGTACGTGTGACGTCGAGGCAGACTTCCTCCCCGTGTCGCACGAGCGTCAGGTCGAGCGTCTCCTCGTCGACCAGTCGGACCCACTCGAGAATGTCCCTCGGCACGACGCCGTTGACCGAGATGATGCGATCCCCGACCCTGATGCCGGAGCGCTCGGCGGCAGACCCCGGGTCGACACTGACGATCTCGGGAAGAAGTTCGTCCGACCTGGGCATTCACAGAAGGCTAACGGAGGCCTTGTGGATAGCCTTGTCTGCGTATGAGCCACCACAAGGGCTGCCTCGGTCGATGACCGTCGACAGGGTTCTGCTGGCGGCGCCGAGAGGTTTCTGCGCCGGTGTCGAGATGGCGATCAAGGCGCTCGCATGGATGGTGCGCGCATTCGACAGTCCCGTGTACTGCTACCACGAGATCGTGCACAACAAGGTGGTGGTCGACCGCTTCACGGCCCTCGGCGTGGTCTTCGTGGATTCGATCGACGATGTCCCTGAGGGAGCACCGATCATGCTCTCGGCGCACGGCTCTGCGCCGGAAGTCGTGGCTGCTGCGCGCTCACGCGGGAGTCACCTAGTCGATGCCGTGTGTCCGCTCGTGACCAAGGTCCATCACGAGGTGAAGACCCGCGCCGGCAAGGGGTACCACATCGTCTACGTGGGCCACGAGGGCCACGAGGAGGCGGTCGGCACGATGGCAGTCGCACCAGAGTCCATCACTCGGGTGGAAAGTGTCGACGACGTACGGGCGATGGCCGACGTCGACAAACCGCTCGCGATGCTGGCTCAGACGACGCTGTCACATCGGGAATGGCAGGAGGTCGCAGTCGAGATCAAGAAGCGATGGCCCGAGGTCTGGACACCGGGCAGGAGTGACCTCTGCTTCGCCACGACGAACCGACAGTCGGCGCTGATGCAGATCGCTCCGAAGGTCGACGCCTTCGTCGTGATCGGCTCGGCGAACTCGTCGAACACCATGGCTCTCGCGAGGCTGGCCGCAGAGGCCGGGTGCTCGCGCGTCCTGCGCATCAACTCGGAGTCCGAACTTCCCGACGACCTCGTCGGAACCGTCGGCGTCACCGCAGGAGCATCCGCTCCCGAAGAACTCGTGGAGCGTGTCATTGCGGCACTCGCACCCGTGCACGGAGTGACGGAAGTCCGGGTGACCGAGGAAGACGAGTACTTCCCTCCGCCTCGCACGATCAGGGAGCTCCAGAGCGCCGTCGACCTCGCGATCACGTCGATGTCGGGCGGGTCGAGTCTCTCGGTTCCCGGAACCGACGACAGATCACTTGCTGCGAGTACCGTTCTCGAGGCACTCTCATGGACATGATCTCCCCCACACTCGATTCGTTGCGAACCGCCCTCCATCTCCTCGGTGTCGCGGTGTGGGTCGGCGGTCAGATCGTTCTCGCCGGAATCGTTCCCGCAATCCGTGGTGTCTCGCGGGACGCCACACTGCTCATGGCGAGGGGTTTCGCTCGTCTGGCGTGGCCGTCACTGTTGCTGGTGGTGTTCACGGGGGTGTGGGCTTTCGCCGACATCGACCCAGCCGAGAGAGGCAGCGCCTACTCGACGACATTCGGCATCAAGATGCTCCTGGTCGCAGTCACTGCAGGATCGGCAGTGGTTCACTCCCAAGGCACCTCGAAGCCGGCAAAAGCCATCGGTGGAGCCCTCGGACTCGTCTCAGCCCTGGCCGCCGCCTATCTCGGTGTTCTCATGGCCCACGTCGGAGCCTGAGCACGCGCGGTCGGCAACCCGCTCAGTTGCGAGGAACCTTGCTCCATGCGACGTCGCGATCGACGCGCACGTCTCCGGGAAGACCGAGGACGCGCTCGCCGAGGATGTTCTTCATGACCTCCGTGGTGCCACCCTCGATGGAGTTCGCCCGAGAGCGGAGGAACGCCTTCTGGAGGGAGTCGAAGCCCATCGCCGTCTCGGGACGAACCATCTCGTAGGAGCCGTAGAGCAGAGCTTCAGCACCCAGGAGGTTCATCGTGAACGAGTAGACGTCCTTGTTGAGGTCGGCGCTGGCCATCTTGCCGATCGAGCCCTCAGGACCGGGAGAACCCATCTTCCGCGCCGCGTTGGCTCGTATGTTGGTGAGTCTCAGCACCTCGGCACGTGACCACAGCTTCAGCAGCTCGTCACGTGTCGCCGCATCTCGCTTCTCGGAGGGCAGTTCGCTCCACACCTTGACCGCATGCGAGATCGATCCGCTGCCACGCTGCGGGATCACGCCACCGATCGAGACCCGCTCGTTCATGAGTGTCGTCAACGACACTCTCCAACCGTCACCGGGCTTGCCCAGCATTTCTGACTCGTGGATACGGGTGTCGGTGAAATACACCTCGTTGAACTCGGCCTCGCCGGTCATCTGCCGCAGCGGACGCACTTCCACAGTGGGATCGTGCATGTCGACGACAAAGGCCGTCAGACCGGCATGCTTCACGGCTTCCGGATCGGTGCGAACCACGAGCAGACCCCAACGCGAGAGGTGCGCGAGCGTCGTCCAGACCTTCTGGCCGTTGCACACCCACTCGTCACCGTCCTTGACCCCCTTCGACGACAGTCCGGCGAAGTCGGAACCCGATCCCGGCTCCGAGAACAACTGGCACCAGATCTCCTCGCCCGTGAACAGCGGACGCAGGTACCGCGACTTCTGAGCCTCGCTTCCCCACTCCACGACGGTCGGTCCGCACATTCCGTGACCGATCGGGTTCCTCGCCATCGCATTGGGAGCACCTGCGGCGTAGATGATCTCGTTCACGGTCTTCTGGAACTTCGGCGACACTCCGAGTCCGCCGTGCCCGACCGGAAAGTGCACCCATGCGAGTCCTCGGTCGAACTGTGCACCGAGGAATTCCTGTGCCGGCGTCGTCTTCGGCGGGAAGTCCTTGATCAGCTCTTGCGCCAACTCTGCGATGCGCGCCTCGTCGATGGTTGCGGTGGTTGTACTCATGTCGTTCTCCCCCGGTGGTGGCTGATGTCCTGAGTGCCTCGCCGCCGAGATGCTACGACTCTCCGCGCACACGAATCCACCCAGGACGCAAGGACGAGCCCGCCGACCTCGCTGTGACATCGGTCAAACGAGTACCTTTTGCCCATGTTCCCTGGACACTACGCAGCAGACCATCCTGACCGCCCCGCCATCATCCAGGCCGAGACCGGTCAGGTCACCACCTACGGCGAACTGCACCGAAGGGCCGTGCAACTCAGCAACGTCCTGCGGGCGGCCGGTCTCCAACCGGGCGACCATGTCGCACTCTGCATGGAGAACCATCCTCGTTACCTCGAGGTGATCTGGGGCTGTCACTATGCCGGCACGGTCTACACCGCCTGTTCGAGTCGTCTCACGAAGAACGAACTCACCTACATCATCAACGACTGCGCCGCGAAGGTCTTCATCACGTCGAAGTACAAGGCTGACCAGGCGTTGGAGATCGCCGACGAGATCCCGAACGTGACGACCCGGTTGATGCTCGACGGCACCGTCGACGGATACGACTCCTACGAAGACCTCGTCGATGCGGCCTCGACCGTGGAACTGGAGAACATGGTCGACGGTACAGACATGTTGTACTCGAGCGGTACCACGGGCATGCCGAAGGGCGTTGCGCGACCCTTCCCCGGGACACCCCTGGGAACCGGGGCAGGTCTCGGCAACCCGTTGACTGCGGGGCTGTACAAGTTCCACGAGGACATGCTGTATCTCTCGCCTGCACCGCTGTACCACGCTGCTCCGCTCAGGTTCAACATGTCGGTCCACACGCACGGAGGAACCACCGTCGTGATGGAGCACTTCGATGCCGAGCGCTACCTGGAGTTCGTCGAGAAGTACAAGATCACCCACAGCCAGGTAGTGCCGACGATGTTCATCCGGATGCTCAAACTCGACGAGGCAACGAGACTCAAGTACGACGTCTCCTCGCTCGAGGTGGTGATCCACGCAGCCGCTCCGTGTCCGGTCGAGACGAAGAGGGCGATGATCGAGTGGTGGGGTCCGATCATCCACGAGTACTACGCCGGCACGGAGGGCAACGGGTTCGTGTACTGCAACTCGGAGATGTGGCTGGCCCATCCCGGCACCGTCGGAATGCCCTTGACGGCGGCTGTGCACATCCTCGACGAGGAAGGCAACGAATTGCCGGTGGGCGAATCGGGAACGGTCTTCTTCGACGGCGGCAACACTTTCGAGTACCACAACGATCCGGAGAAGACGGCGTCGAGTCGCGATCCGAAGGGCCGCGGTTGGACGACCCTCGGTGACGTCGGTTACCTCGACGCCGACGGATTCCTGTATCTCACCGACCGCAAGGCCTTCATGATCATCTCGGGAGGCGTGAACATCTACCCGCAGGAGTCCGAGAACGTCCTCGTGAACCATCCGAAAGTGATCGACGTCGCTGTCTTCGGCGTTCCGAACGACGACTTCGGCGAGGAAGTCAAGGCCGTCGTCCAGCCGCGCGAGATGCCGGCCAACGAGGAAGAAGCCAAGGCGCTCGAGAAGGAACTCATAGCCTTCTGTCGGGGGCAACTGGCAGACGTGAAGTGTCCTCGGTCCGTCGATTTCCGCCCCGACCTCCCGCGCCATCCGACGGGCAAGCTCTACAAGCGAATCCTGAAGGACGAGTACTGGAAGGCCGCCGGGCGTTCGATCTGATCCTTTCTCCGGAAATGCCGGGGCACACTGCCTCATGAAGGACCATCCGTTCCTTGCCGGGGGTCGGCGTCTCGGTTTCGCACACCGGGGCGGCGCATCGTCGGCACCCGAGAACACTCTCGCGGCGTTCGCGGTGGCCGTCGAGATGGGGTTCACGCACCTGGAGACCGACGTCCACGCGACGAGCGACGGAGTGCTGGTTGCGTTCCATGACGACGACCTGCGACGCACCTGTGGTGATCCCCGCACGATCGCCGCCACAGCATGGGACGACCTCTCGTCCGTGAAGGTCGCCGGGAGAGAACCGATCCCCCTTCTCGACGAGATTCTCGGCACGTGGCCGGAGGTCTACGTGAACATCGACTGCAAGACGGACGGCGCAGTCGAACCGCTGGTGAAACTGCTGACCGCTCGACCGGAGCTCCTCGACCGTGTGTGCATCGGGAGTTTCGACGACTCCCGACTCGATGCCATCAGGACGGCGGTCGGACCCCGACTCCTCACGTCGATGGGCCCTCGCGCGGTTGCCAGGCTCGTTGCCAAGTCGGCAGGCCTTCCGGTGCGCCTCAGACCCGACGGCGCCGCCTGCGCACAGGTACCCGTCCGTCAGGGGCCGATCCCGGTGGTCACGTCGGCGTTCGTGGAGACCGCACACGAGGCCGGTGTCGCTGTCCATGTCTGGACCATCGACGACCCGACAGAGATCTCGCGTTTGTTCCGACTCGGTGTCGACGGAGTGATGAGCGACGACCTCCACTCCCTGAAGGCCGTGATGGAGAGCGAGGGACACTGGTGACCCGCACCGTCTTGCGTGGAGGCATCGTTCCCGGGTCGGGACCGTGCGACATCGTCGTCGAGATGGGCACGATCGTGTCGATCGTGCCGACGACCGCAGACGGGACTACGTCCGTACCGACCGAGCAAGGAGCCGACCACGAGGTGGACCTCGACGGTCGGTTGGTGCTCCCTGGGCTCGTCGAACCGCACGCCCATCTCGACAAGGCCTACCTGTCGGACGCGATCGACAACGAGACCGGGGATCTGATCGGCGCGATACGGGCACTCGAGTCCCATCGCCGGTCGATCACCGTCGAGGACATCGCAACGCGCGCCGAACGCGCCGCTCGACGCATGGCCTCGTTCGGCGTGACTCGGATCCGCACCCACGTCGACACGACGCTCGCCGGTGGACTCGCACCACTGCTCGGAGTCTCCGAGGCACGGCGCCGATGCGCAGACCTCATCGACATCGAGATCGCCGCACTTCTCGATTGGCCATTGACAGGCCGGGAAGCCTCCGCCAGAGAGTCCCTTGCGCGTGAGGCGATCGCCGCCGGCGCAGACGTCATCGGCGGCTGCCCCCACCTCGACGACGATCCAGTCGCAGCGGTTCATCGACTGGTCGACATTGCACTCGATCTGTCGGTGCCTCTCGACCTCCACGCCGACGAAAACCTCCGGCCTGACTCGGACGATCTCGGCGTGCTCGCACGCCGGATCCTCGACGACGGATTGCGATTGACGGCAAACGCCAGCCATTGCGTCTCGCTGTCGGCGAAGGAGCCGTCCGTCCAGAGACGCATTGCCGACGACGTGGCCGCTGCTGGCGTCACCGTGACGGTGCTCCCTCAGACGAATCTCTTCCTCCAGGGCCGCGGTCTCGACTCGTCTGTCCCCCGCGCCATTGCCCCCGTTGAGCTTCTGCGAGCAGCAGGTGTCGTGGTCGGGGCGGGCGGCGACAACCTCCAGGATCCGTTCAATCCGCTCGGAACGGGAGACCCACTCGAGACAGCGGCACTGTGCGTCTGGGCGGCCCACGTTCCGGTCGACACTGTGATCGACCTCGTGACGGTCGATGCGAGCACGTGCACCGGTCGGGCGCATGCGATGCAGATCGGTCAGCCGGCGGATCTCGTCGCACTCCGGACGACTAGCGTGAGATCGGCGATCGCGGAGAGATCCGCAGATCGGTTGGTGATCCGCCGCGGTGTCGTCATCTGATGCGGAACTGAAACAGAAAGTAAACACTCGGGACACGACACAGCCACCGTGCCTGTCTTATGGTGGCCACATGTCGATCGTCGCGAGTCGCACCGAGGAGGACACGACGACCGTGAACATCGAGAACACCCCGCCGTACCTGACGTTCGACGGTGTCGGAATGCGGTTTCCTGACGGCACCCAGGCACTCGACGACGTCACGTTCGACGTGCGTCCGGGAGAGTTCGTCACCGTCGTCGGTCCGTCCGGCTGCGGAAAGTCGACTCTGTTGCGGATTGCGTCGAATCTGGAGAGGAACACATCGGGCACGTGCACGGTCGATCGCGGCAGCATCGGGTATGTGTTCCAGGACGCCACGTTGATGCCGTGGCGGACCGTCGTGAAGAACGTCGAGCTCATCGCCGAACTCCACAAAGTGCCGAGAGACGAACGTCGCGCTCTCGCGCGGGAGGCAATCGAACTGGTCGGACTCCACGGGTTCGACGACAAGTACCCCCGTCAGCTCTCGGGCGGAATGCGAATGCGGGCCTCGCTGGCACGCTCGCTGGTGATGAAGCCGAAGGTCTTCCTCTTCGACGAACCGTTCGGCGCGCTCGACGAGATCACCCGCGAGAGGCTGAACGACGAGCTCCTCTCGTTGTTCAGTCGTGAAGGATTCGCCGGGCTGTTCATCACGCACTCGATCACCGAGGCTGTCTACATGTCGACGAAGGTGCTGGTCATGTCGGCGAGGCCTGGGCGCATCGTCGCCTCCTTCGACGTTCCTTTCGGTTATCCCCGCAGCCACGACCTCCGGTACGAGCCCGAGTTCGCAGAGCTCTGCGGAGAGATCTCCCACGCACTCCGGGGAGCCCACGCATGAGCCAGTTCGAGTCTGCGGTCGTCGACACGGTTCTCCCCGACCGCAACGAGAAGCGTTCGCTGAAGGAATACGCCGGGCCGGTCATCGTCTTCTTCCTCTTCATCGGGGCGTGGTACGCGCTGTCACGGGTGATCCTGCCCGAGCACAAGCGTTTTCTTCTCCCGACTCCAGACGAGGTCATCACCGAAGGTTTCGGTGTCTGGCGCACGGGTGAACGGCGGGGACTGCAGCCGATCCTTCTCTCACTGTGGGACTCCACGAAGGTGGCGCTCCTCGGGCTTGCGATCACGATCGTCGCCGGCATGACCGTCGCAGTACTGATGAGTACCCGGCGTTGGCTCGAGCGGGCGACGTGGCCTTACTTGGTGGCGATCCAGAGTGCTCCGATCCTCGCGCTCACCCCGCTGATCAGGGCGCTCGTCGACGGGACACAGAAGCAGCGTCTTCTCGTCGTCGTGTTGATCGCGATCTTCCCGATCGTGAGCAACACCCTGTTCGGACTGCTCTCGGCCGAGAAGAGCCAGCACGAACTCTTCACGCTCCAGGGCGCGTCGTCGTGGACACGCCTCGTGAAGCTGCAGATTCCCGCGGCACTGCCGAACATCTTCGTCGGGCTCCGTATCTCCGCCGGACTGGCAGTGATCGGTGCGGTCGTGGGCGACTTCTACTTCCGACAGGGAGGGGTCGTCGGCATCGGCGCCCAGATCGACGTCTACAGAGCGCGCCTCTGGGGCCCAGAGTTGATCACGGCGATCATCCTCGCCTCGGCACTTGGTCTGGTGGTGTTCCTCTTCTTCGGGTGGGTCTCGCGGCTCGCCATCGGGAAGTGGCACATCACCACGAGGGGTCAGTGACCCACTGAGCAGAAACCACCACCACCGTCAGGAGACCCACCACACCATGAGACACACCAGACTTGCCACGATCGCCGCAACGGCGGCCCTCGTGCTCACAGCGTGCGGAGGCGGCGACTCGTCGTCGGACACCACCGCCCCGGCCGACACCACCGCCCCTGCTGGAGCGGTGAGTCTCGCCGGAATCTGCCCGGAGACGATCGTTCTCCAGACCGACTGGAACCCCGAAGCCGAGCACGGGTTCCTCTACGAGTTGATCGGGCCCGGGTACGAAATCATCGCCGACAAGCTGGCCGTGAGAGGCGACCTCTATTCGGAGGGCAACGCTCTCGACGTCAAGGTCGAGGTTCGTGCCGGTGGACCCGCAATCGGCTTCCAGTCGCCGACGTCCCAGCTCTATCAAGACCCGAACATCCTGCTCGGGTTCGTGAGCACCGACTCTGCCGTCGCCGACTCGGTGGAGTTCCCCACCAAGGCAGTCGTCGCCCCGTTCAACATCAATCCCCAGATCATCATGTGGGATCCCGCGACGTATCCCGACGTGAAGGAGATCAAGGACCTGAAGGCCACAGGCGCCAAGGTTCGCTACTTCGACGGTGCGGCATACATGGACTACCTCGTCACCTCGGGTCAGCTCGATGCAGCACAGGTCGACGGCACCTACGACGGAACGCCGGCAGCATTCGTGGCCGCCAACGGCAAGGACGCACAGCAAGGGTTCGGCACTGCCGAACCCTTCGCCTACCTCAACATCCACGACAAGTGGGGCAAGGAAGTGGCCTACCAGTACATCCACAATGCGGGTTGGACCGCCTATGCCCAGTCCCTGGGCGGAACGGTCGAGAACGTCGAGAAGTACAGCGACTGCCTGAAGGAATTCGTGCCGATCGTGCAGAAGGCCCAGCGTGACTACATCGCAAATCCCGCCCGCACCAATGCACTGATCATCGACGCGGTGAACACCTACAACAACGGCTGGACCTACACGGCCGAGCAAGCCGACGCAGCCGTCGAGAAGATGCTCGAGGACAACCTCGTGGCGAACAGCCCCGACGGAACCCTCGGCTCCTTCGACCTCGACAGGGTGACATCGTTCATCGAGACAGCTGTGCCGATCTACACCAAGAGCGGCTCCAAGGTGAAGGAAGGACTCGTTCCTGCCGACATCGTGACCAACGAGTACATCGATCCGTCGATCTCGCTCGGCTGATCACCGACTCACAGAACCACTGAGCGGGGTGGGGCCTTCGGGCTCCACCCCGTTTCTCGTTCACCGGCGCGTTGCGCACCGGATGGTCCGGGTCGAATCGCCCGGTCGCGTCAGCGACCGAAGTCGAAGCGTGACACTTCACGCACGACGTCGCACAGCGCACCGACCGATGCCTCGAACATCGCTGCTCCCACGTCTGCACTCGCGCCGGTCGGGTCACCGATGACGCCGTCAGGTCCGAAATCGTTGGACAACCATCCGAACGACACCGACCCGCCGAAGCGGACGTGGCGGTAGTCGGCAAGCTTCTCGGGGACGGATCTGCGCGCCTTCGACATGTCGACGAGGTCAGGGCGCAGATGGAGCATCATCGACGTCTCGTCCGTGCCGCCGTGGACACCCATGCCGAGCTCCCCCGCTGCCGACGTGCCTCCCTGGTCAGCCGGCACGTGTGGGTGTGCCAGAAACGTCATCAGACCGTGCTTCAGGCGAAGCTCACGGTTCGCAACGGCGACCAGCGCACTGTTGCCGCCGTGACCGTTCACGAAGAGCAATCGTCTCGCAGGGGTCATGGCGATGCTGCGACCGATGTCGTCGAGAACCGACAACAACGTGGTCGCCGACAACCATGTCGTCCCAGCCGCCCATGCGTGTTCGTTCGACTTGGTGAACGGCAGTGCAGGGAGCAACCATGCGTCGCACTCGCTCCCGACCCTCGACACCACCTCGCGGGAGACGGCATCGGCGACCACGAGGTCGGTGTTCAAGGGCAGGTGCGGCCCGTGCTGCTCGACTGCCCCCAACGGCAACACGATCACCGAATCGGCCCCGAGTGCGTCGACCACTTCGGGTCCACTCAGTTCGTCGAGACGGTTGATGCGCGATACCACGCCCCAAACCTAGCCAGTGGTTGAATTGGGTCATGAGCCCGAGACCAGACTTCGACGTCATCGTCGTGGGAGCCGGGCACAACGGTCTCGTCGCAGCGTCGTATCTCGCGCGGGCAGGACTGGGAACGTTGCTCGTCGAAGCGCGTTCCACCGTCGGTGGGACCGCCTCGTCGGAAGAGTTTGCCGGGGCATCGGTGAACGTGTGCAACTGCGACCACGCGGCCTTCAGGTCGACCCCGATCAGTGAGGAACTCGAGCTGGCTCGACACGGCCTCGAGTACATCGACCTCACACCCAGTCAGGTGAACCTCGACTGGACGACGGGGCGGGCATGGGCGCTCCATCACGACGTCGACGAGACGCTCGATTCTCTCGCCGCCGCACATCCCCGCAGTGTCGACGGGTACCGCAGGTACGTCACTGCGATGCTGCCGGTCGCCCAGATGGTTCTGCAGGCGGCTCTTCGGGTGCCGAGCCGGCGATCGTTGGTCGCGACCGCAGTTCGTCGTGGAGGTCGCGGGCTCTCGACACTGCTTCGTGTCAGCAAGATGTCTGCAGCCGACGTCATGCGGCAGTTCTTCGACGACGACTCGGTGATCGGACCTGCCATGGTCGAAGGCCCGGTGGTGTGGGGAGTCTCACCCGAGACACCGGGAACCGGACTCGGGGCCCTCTCCTACGCGATGAGACACGCTGTGAAGGTCGGACGGCCGGTCGGCGGGAGCGGAGCACTGACAGAGAGTCTCCTTGCCTCGTTCCTGTCGGCCGGAGGACTCCTGCGGACCTCGACCCGGGTGACGGGCATTCTCTGTGAGGGAACGGCCGTCGCCGCGGTCCAGATGTCCGACGGGACCACCGTGACGTCGCGTGCCGTGGTCTCGGCGTGCGATCCTCGGCTCACATTCGTCGCGTGGCTGAAGAATCCACCTGCCCGCGTTTCGTCACTCGTCTCCACATGGCGCGAGAGACCCTCCCAGGAGGGTTACGAGTCGAAGATCGATGCGGTGACCACGAGGCTCCCCGTCCTCAAGGCTCTCGCTGACGGCCCTCCCGACCTCGCAGGATCGACCACGGTCGTGAGTCCGTCGTTGGCAGAACTTCACCGAGGAACTCTCCTGATGGGCGAAGGCCGCACGATGCCCCGGATGGCCCTGCTCGCGAACGCCCCGACCGCCGTCGATTCGTCACTCGCGCCGGAGAACCGTCACGTGTTCAGCCTCGAGGCTCTCTTCACTCCCTACCGATTTGCCGCCGGTTGGGACGACAGAACCGAGCCGATGCGATGGCTCCAGCAATGGCAGGAACTGGTCGAGCCCGGCTTCCTCGACTCGATCGTCGACTGGCGTGTGCACACCCCGAAGACGTACGAAGAGCAGTTCCATCTCCCTCGCGGGCACGCGACGAGTTTCGCGGGAGGGCCTCTTGCGACCCTGGTGGGCAGGGACCCGGAACTCACGAGACACCGCACACCGGTGACCGGCCTCTATCTCACCGGAGCAGCCACGTTTCCGGGGGCAGGAGTGTGGGGCGCGAGCGGACGCAATGTCGCAGAGATCGTCGTTTCCGATCTCGCGAAGTGGAGGCGCTCCCCCGACTGACGAGAGTTGCGACGACTCAGGCGTCGCGGACGATTCCCGCCCGGTTCACGACGGGATCCTTGTCGCTCCAGGGGAAGTTGATCCAGAGGTCGGTGAGTTTCCACGCGTAGTCGCATTTGACGACCGAGTGCGGCTTCTCGTACAGCACGGCTGTGCGTACTTCCTTCACACGACCCTTGAAGAAGTCGTGCACGATCTTGAGCGTGTGGCCGGTGTCGGCGACGTCGTCCACGATCAGCACACGTGCGAAACGGAGTTCGACGAGGTCGGGAACCGGAGGAAGGATCATCGGCACCGGAAGTCGCTCGTCGACACCGGTGTAGAACTCGACGTTCATCGTGTAGAGGTTCTTGACGGCGAGGGCGTACCCGAGCGCGCCGGCCGCCAACAGGCCACCCCTCGCAATCGCGAGGATGATGTCCGGCTCGTAGCCCGAATCTGCGACCGACTGAGCCAGGTCACGACTGGCAGTGCCGAAGATGTCCCATGTCATGATCTCGCGTTCACTCACGACGGAGAAACTAGTGCGCGCCAGCACCCGCCGACGATCGAGGACGGGCCGATCTGACAAATTGTCAAGCACTCACCCGTCGTACCGGGGTGCTCTCTTCTCCTGTCGGGCCGCACGTGCTTCTCGGGCATCGTCGGAGAACGACGCCATGATCTGCTGACGATTCTCCATGTCGATGGCGGCCTGCAGACCGGGTATCTCGAGTGCGGACCACATCCCTTCCTTCGTCAGGGCGACCCCGAGAGGCGTGTTGGCCATGATCTCGGCAGCCTTGGCGTACGCCACCGCAAGAAGCTCGTCGTCCGACACGACGTCGACGACGAGCCCGATCCGATGTGCCTCGTCTGCGTCGAAGAGTCGTCC